>OGFF01000352.1_pt1 | contig 68040 bp, 85 predicted proteins | sample 1570751 | NCBI WGS metagenome assembly OGFF01 (sample SAMEA2581951, study PRJEB24529) | metagenome | biome: Human gut stool | place: China | collected 2011 | reverse complement strand
TCCTAGAAAACCATTTGCACCAGTTATTATATATAATTTTTTCATATCACACCTCTTAACTCTTTTACTAATGTTTCATCAACATTTTTATCTATAATAATAGTATTCCAATGTTCTTTGTTCATATATTTCTTCTTCCAAAGATATTATATCATAAGAAAGCATAATTTGTAAAGATACTATTTTCAGTATTTTCAAGGGTTTGTTGAACAGTTCAACTCTTTAAAATGCTTTAAAAATAGCACCGTTAGTAACAAGTTAGTAACATGATTTTAAAAAAAAATTTATTTTAATTTTGCATTTACAATTGATTGTATTGCATTATAATTATAACCTGCTGCTTGAAGTCTTGATTTTCTTTCTGTACCATTTCCCCATAATCCTTTTATAACTTCATTTGCAATTGTGTCATTTGATTTTTTATTTGATGTTACAGATTTTGCACCCAAAATTTCATTAACTTTATTTTGAACTGCATTACCATCATAACCTGCTGCTGCTAATCTGTTAAATCTATCTTGTCCATTTCCCCATTGTCCTGCGATAACTTCTTTTGCAATTTCATCTATGGATTTTAAATTTGGTTTTGATGTTGTTGAATTTCCACTTAATTTTGCATTTACAATTGATTGTATTGCATTATAATTATAACCTGCATTAGTAAGTGCAATTTTTCTTGTATCACCATTTCCCCATTTACCTGCAATAACTTCTGCTGCAATTTCTTCATTTGATTTGCTTACATTAGATGGTGTTGATGGTACAGATGAATTCCCTTCTAATATTGAATTTACTGTGTTTGCTAATTCTTGAAATTTACCTTGTAAATATTGACCTGGACAATTGGTATTTGCAAACATATTGTGTCTTGTTAATGAACCATTTGGTGTTCCATCATATGTCAATTTAAAATCATATCTTGTACAAATATCAACACATAATTTTATCAATGCATTCCAAGCTGCATCAGAAATTTTCCATTCGCCACCAATTTCACAATTTGAAACTTCAATTGTTATTGCTTGGCAATCATTTGAACTTGAACTTGATGTCCATGCTCTATTATTTTCATCTACACAACCTACTATTCCACCATCATTTCCTATACAATAATTTGCACTAGCTTGTCTATTTGGATTTTTGAAAATTCTTGCACACTGTTCACCACTTAATACACCAGCCATATGATGTGGTGTAATTTTACAAATTTTATGTCCTTTTCTTCCATTTGTATAATTATTTGCAGATGCTAACACCTGACTTCTTATTAAACTTGAAAATCCCATTATTCTTCATCTCCTTTTCCATTTGAAAATTCTTGTTCCATTTCTTCTGTTAATACAATATCTTTGTTTTCTTCCATAAAAATCATCCTTTCTTTTTATAAATTATTATTGTCATTGTCATCTTCTTTTTTCTGTTTTGCAAAATAATAAGTAAATACCGCTGTTATTAAATTAGTAATAAGTATAAGTAAATTTTCAGCAAGTGTTGCACCAAATAAATTTGCTATAACAATTATGAATAATAAAATTATCATAGAAATTGTTATAAAACTTTTCAAATCATTCCATGCCTGTTTCATAATTTCACCCCCTTATTTCACATATTTTTCCCACCCAGCATGTATATATGAATTACCATGTAAATCTTGGGTGTAATGGTCAAAAACTTCACTAGCTCTTTTCTTTTGAATGTCATCTTTTGAAATGCCATTCTTTGAATCTTCAATAAATTCAACTAAATAATTCATGCATTGATTTTTATCTAATTTTTTTATATCAAGATTCATATTGTCTAGTTTTTCACTGACTGGTTCTAATGCTTCTTTAAACTTTTTATCAACTGCATTATCTACTGGTTTTTTAGCTTTTCCAATGAAAGTTACAATTACTGATATTGCATTTAAAAAAGTAGCAATAGAAATTATAATTACTGATATTTTTTCCAATTCTATTTTCACCCCTTTATCTGCTTATGAAAATACCCATATAAACTTATATTTTTGTTTATATGGGTATTTATTTCATAAGTAATGTAACTTTATTCTTCTGATGTTTCTTCATCTAAAATCTTTTTTACAGCTTTTTTTAATTTATCAGGAACATCATCAATTGTTTTTAATTCTTTTTTTATAAGATTAGCATATATTTTTGCCATTGATTACACCCCCAAACTTTCGTAAATTTCAACCAAAGCCATTTCAACATCTGTCATTTGGTTTGATTGCATTGCAATATATTCATCTTTGGTATATTGAATCAAATCATATTCATACATCACTGTTTTTTCATTTGAATCTGAATTTTCACTTTCTACTTCTATTTTATTGATATTTTCAGAAATCCAAACAGAATATTCATCAATCACCATTTTTTCAGGTTTTATTGTACTTCTAACTTTACCATGATTTATCATTTCTTTTCACCCTTCCTTTTTATATTTTTTAAATAATATTGATTAGAATGAAATTCAAGTGGTTCTATATATTTCTTGTGTAATCTATAACTATCACAATGAATCAACCATCCTTTATAAGAATTGATTGAACACCATTCTGAATAATTAATTTCATTACCACTTTTTATTTTATTTCTAATTTTATTCATTTTGCTTTTAAAATTTTTGCAAGTTGATTTTCTTAATAACTTGTAATTTAAAAATGTTCTATATCCTACATAATCAATTCCCCTTACAAATGTTGGGAACACTTGCCAATTTTCTTTAATTTTTAATTTTAATTTTGTTTTAAAATATACATCGATTTCTTTTCTTAATTGATGTAATTTTTCTTTTGATTCGGCTAATATAACTATGTCATCCATATATCTGAAATAATATTTAATATGCTTTTCTTCTTTTATCCAATGGTCAAATGAAGAAAAATAGAAATTGCCACTATATTGTGAAATATAATTTCCAATTGGTATTCCTGTATCACCTGGTGTTGAATCAATAATTTCATCTAATAACCAAATTAAATCTTTATCTTTAAAAAGTTTTCGATATTTATTTTTTAAAATTTCATGATTTATAGATGGATAATATTTTTTAGCATCTATTTTTAAACAATATTGAGTTCCTTTTACATCTGTTTGAACTGCTTTTTCAACTCTATGTAGTGCTTTATGTATTCCCCTTCCTGGAATAGCTGAAAATGTATCAGGTATAAAATTTTTTATTAATATTGGTTCAATCACTTGTAATATTGCCCATTGTGCAATTCTATCAGGATAATATGGTAATTTATAAATTTTTCTATCTTTTCCTGTATCATGTTTTATAAATGTTTCATATTCAGATGTTCTATATGTTTTATTTAAAAGCATATCTTGTAATTTTTTCAAATAATATTCAGGATTAGTATTTATTTCTTTAACTTCTTTGTACCATCCTTTACCTTTTTGTGCATTTTTATGTGCAAGTTTTAAATTATCTAAATCGCAAATTTTTTCATATAAATTTCCGTATCTTTTCATAATTTTGCACTTCTTTCTTTGTATGCAATTACAAACTAAACTTTCACCTTTTGATTATTCAAATTTACTTATATAGTTTATTTTTTATTTTTATATTTTGCCAAGTGGCAGGGCGAAGATATTTCACATTATTTGCATTTACTAGGTGACTGCTGATATTACGATTACGATTAGAAGTGTCATTATTAAGATTCCAATAGAAAGTACCAGTTTTAGAACTGTTATTCCATTTACTGCTAAGATGAGTGATTAAAAAACCTTTTTTTTTATTTTCTTCAAAGAAATATCAGAAATCTTTCGCCCACATTATTTTATATTTTAAGCAGCATCAGGTACATACACCAGGCGACCGCCGATACCACGAACACGACTAGAAGCGTCAATATTAAGAGTCCAATAGAAAGCACCAGCATGAGAACCGTCATACCAAATACCGCCAAGACGAGCGACTCTCCATCCTGGATTTTTATTCCAACAATAATCTCCAACAGGTGTTGAACTATTTCCTTTATATTCAGTTGGGATAAATAACCAATCATAATTTTCATTATATCCAAATGCTGAAATATATCCTTCACCGTATGCTGGATGTATTCCTGTATCTTCGTAAGGTGATGCATCTGTATTATCAGCAAATCCATGGTCTGCTACATATAAATTACCATATTGTCCATCTGCAAAAGGTGTTGGATTTTTAATATTTCCACCATCTTTCCATTCCCAAATGTCACCCCAATCATTTTCTTCACCACGATATGAAACAATTTGAATACCATTTGCATTAACAACGACACCTGATGCATTTCCAAGTGAAATTGTTGCACCTGTATTTTCTGCCATATTAGTTGCACCATCATCTGTTTTACTTACTGCACCATTTCCAATTGCAGATTGTAAATTAAATGTTGCATATTCTATAAGCATAAGTAATTGTGTTGCTGAAATAGATGCCATGTAATCTAATTCCCAACCTGTTCCCCTTTTTTGTGCCAATTTTCTTGTGTTTGCTCTTGTTAAATTTTGTGTTAATCCTGACATTGGTTTTGCATTTGCAATACTACATAACATATCATTTGTGAAATCTGCAACTTGTGCATCGTCAAGAATATATGCACTAGCTGATGTGTCATATAATGAACCTTTAAATGCTCCCCTATAAATATAATCATGTTCTTTTCCATTTCTTATAAAAGCTGGATGTAGTTTAAATCCTGGTTCAGGTTTATCACAAACATAATATCTTGCTTTTCTTAAATGATGTCCATGGTTTTCCCCTTCTGTTATTATGTCTGTTAATAATGGAACTACTTTATAATAAAATTTTGGTTGTTCAACCATTACTTGTACTTTTGTTCCAACAGGATATGTTCCAGCATTTCTTCCACTTTCAATTGTTACTGCTTGTGTTAATACACCAGTAGTTGTAAATGCTGCATCACCATAATATGCAACAACTTTTCCAGCATCAGTAACATTACATCTTTTTCTACCACCAAAGCAATGAACATTATCAAATGCATTTCCACCAGTTTTTCCAACAGCACCAGCTAATCTTGTAAATTTTTTATTTGTAAAATCAACTTCAACACCAAAAATATGGTCATCAACATATCCAATAAATGCTTGTAAATCTGAAATTTGTTTTTGCAAATCAACAATATCTCCCACTGTTGCTGTTGCTGCTTGGTCAACAGTAAGTGATACATTATTTGAATTTGAAACAGTTGTTGTTAATTTTAAAAATGCACCTGAAACACTTAATCCATTAAAAGGTGGCATATATGCACCTTTATCAGTTGTTGCAACACTAGCAACTGCATATAATATTTCACCTTCATCAGGGTCTTTTGCATATAATCCAATAGAATTCATATTATATCCACTTGTTAAATTGGAATTTTCCATTGCTGCTTCAATTTGAACTGCAACATTATTTGTTCTTGTTATTTTTGATATTTTTACTGTTTGTTTTATATTTGCTAAACTTGTCAAAGCAAGTATTTGTGCTTCTGTATAAACATTTGTTGATGAAGAAACTTTTGTAAATTCAACAGTTGTTTTTCCTGCAATTAATTTCGCCATTAAGGCTTGACCTTTATTTGTTATTGTTAATTTATTAAATTCAGCCATTTTATTTCATCCTTTCTTTTAAATAATTTCTGTCAAATTAACATTTGACCCAATTTTATTTTCACCTTTAATATTAAATGTTTCATTAAAGTTATCTGTAATTTCTATTGTTAAAGTATCAGTTACACCACCTGCATATTTTGAATCATTATTTATATTTAAATTTTCTTTGAAGTTATCTGTAATTTCTATATAATTACAAAATACAATACCACTTGCAATTCTTGTTGTACCATCTGTCATATTTAAAAATATTTTATTTTCAGATGTCAAATCAATATTAGCTGGTATCATATAATCAAGTATATAATCCAATTCATCAACTTGTCCAGGTAGTTCAAGATGTGTAGTAATTTTCATTTTATATTCATTAAAATTTTTTTCAATTTCATAATTATCTTTTCCACATAATACATCTAATTTTTGACATAAAACAATAAATGTATATGGTGCTGTATCATTCCATCTTGATAATACTCTTGAAATTCTTGATTCTAATGTATCATTTATTTCAGGTGTAATTTTCATTAATTCTTCAAATTTTGCAATTCCTTTTAAATTACAACTTTGAATAAATTGGTTGTTAAATATTATTTCTGTTTCATCTTCTAATGATTGAATTTCGGGATTTTCACTTTTCATTATTTCCCTTATTTCTCTATATTCTTGAATAAATAGTGGAAGATGATTCAATAATTCTACTTCTCTAATCATTGACTAACACCCCCAAAAGTTGGGATTTGATATTCTGTCAATGTTAGGTTTGTTGTTGAATTATTTATTTTTGTATTTTGAATATCAACAATTCCTTCAATTTGAAGTAATTTTGTTTCTATTTGACTAATCCTAACAACAGTATTGGTTTGATTTGCCCAATTTTTTCTTAAATCTTGCAAATATTTACTTATTACATTTTGTATTGTTGTTTTTAATGAATTAAAATTATATCCTTCATCAAATCCAAATGTTGCTTTCACATTAATTGGAACTTCTTCAACTGTTTGTACTGTTACAACATGACCAATGGGTGCAATACCAAGTCCTGAACCATCTTGTGTTGGGTCAATTTCTTCTTGGACTGTTTTTATTAAGGTATTAGTTGCTTTGTTAAATTCTGAATTTAAAATTGTTAATAATACTGTTCCCCCACCTTGCCATATTGGTGTAACTTTTGTTGAACCCACACCAGCTATTGCATTAGTTTTTTGAATATAATCCTTTTTGTTTCCACCGTAAGGTTTAGTTTCAAATGATGAAAAATATCTTTCCCTTAATGATTCCACATCTTCTTCATCTTCACCAGGAATTAATAATTCTGTTAATTTTGCTGTTTCTAATCCTTGAATATAATCAATAGGAATTAAATTACCAAAATTAGTATTTCCATCTATCCCCAAAGTTTCACATTTCAATTGATATTCCCCATCTTGAATTTTTGAAATAACAATATAATTTAAATCATTACAATTGAATCTTGCTCCAATTGGAATTTCTAATGAAGAAGGTGTGAATGTACCTTTTAAAGTTGCATAAGTTGCTTCAAATGGTTGTATTCCCCTTTCAATTGCCCTTCTTACTAAATAATCTCTTTGGGCTGTGTCTGCAAATGTTTCCTGTAAAATTGTATCTAATTCAATATACATTAACTGTAATTCAACTGCTGCTGGTGCTAATGCATCATATATAATTGAACCTTCTCTTTTATCCATATTGTTTGGTACTCTGTCCAACATTCTTTGTAAAATTACTTCATATGTAATATCTTCATAAGCCATTAATAATTCACCGCCCTTTCTTCTTCAATATCTCCATATATTGTGTGAACACAAAATGTTACAATTAAAATTCCTTTTTTTGAATAATCAAATTCAAATGAATCAATAGATTCAATTCGGTCATCTTGTAGTAATGCTTCGGTGATTCTTCTTTCAATTTCAGGACAAACATAAGAAATTGGTTCGCCATATAAATCAGAAGTTTCAATTCCATAATTCCAAGAATAAATTATATATTGGTATCTTTCGGTATTTAATATTTTATAAATTACTTGTTTCATTGCTTCAAGTTCATCAACTTTTCCATTGATAATTTTTTCTGTGAAAAACATTTTATAATTTTTACTTGATTCTTCTTCAACTTTAATTTCAGTTGTTAATATATTATTTCCACTTGGTATCATATTTTACACCACCTTATCTATTACAATATATTTTTGACCACCCTGCATTCTTAATAAAATAACTTCATCATCAATTTTTAATCCATTATGTATTATTATTTTTTTTCTTCCTGTGATTGAATGTGCATGTGTCAAATTTATGTTTTTTTGTGAAATTGACATGTTATTGCTTATTTCATTTGAAATAGTGATTTGTTCGTTATCAGGATTTGGGTTAATTGTTGCATTTGAATCAACAGATATATTTCCATCAATATTATGTGTGTGATTTGCATTTAATTGTGTATCATTTGATGACCATGCAACTGTTGCATCTGTTAAATAATCTGTTACATTTCTAGTTAAAACTAATTGTGCTGGATGTAGAATCATTTTTTGTTCGACATTTATTTCAAGTGGTGAAACATTTAAAACCTTACCAAATAAAATTGCAACAGGTTTTGATGCTTCAACCGCTTCATTTGCAGCTTTTTTAATTGTATTTAATAAATCATTTACGTCAAGCAACAAATTCACCCCCTTTAAGTGTTAAATCCATAAAATGTTCACTTTCACTAAATTTATGTGTACATTTTTCAACTAGCATTAATTTTAATAAACTAACATCGCCCAAATCTAATTTTACTGGTATCATACATCCTGCTCTTACTCTTACATCACCAATCATATTTTTTATTGAAAGATTTCTTTGTTTTTTATTATATAATTCAAGTAATGCATTTGCTTTCGCTTGTCCATTTTCCCCTTCTTGTAAAGTATCAAAATATTGTAAAACACCCCATTCATTTATTTTTGATGAGTCTTTTGCCATATATACATCTCTTTTTCCTGTTTTGTCATTCTCTCTTGTAAGTTTAATTTGGTTATATGTTTCTTCATCAATTGTTGATTTATAATCATAATTTTCTGCTGTTTCTTCATCAATTAAACAATCTAACACCATTGATGCAATGTTTCTTAATGCTACCTTTCCAAAATCATCATATAATACATATAATTCTTTTCTATTTTGAACTGTTAAATCTATTGCATTTTGAATCATATCAAATAATGTTGTGTTTTCTTCAACTCTTGATTGAATTTTGAATCCAGTATTTTCAATTGTTCCTGTTTGCATATTAAAATCATTTGCTAACATTTTTACAAGTTCCCCTGCTGTTTTGTTTTCATAGACATATGTGTCTTTATTTTTAAAATATCTTAATTGGTCATATGCTGTAATTGAAATAATCTTTTCTTTATCTCTTTTTTTAGAAAAAATGAACCCAAAAAATATGTTTTTTCCATCTTTTCTTAATCTTACTGCATTACCTTCTGTAATATTTTTTATTGTATCATCCATTACAATGTCAAATTGTAATTCACCTGGATAACTTTTTCTTTCAGTTTTCCAGGTGATTTCACCAGTCACAACAGGTTGATACACATTATTTCCATTTTGAATTAATAATTCATAAGCCATAACATGCACCCCCCTTATTATGCTGGTATTGTCAATACTTGACCTGGATATATTAAATTTGGTCTTTTTATCTTATTACGATTTGCATTATATATCTTTGTATATTGACTTCCATTTCCATAAAATTTTTTTGCTATGTTCCATAAACAGTCACCCCTAACAACCGTATAAGTTTTATTTTGATTTGTAGGTGCTGGTGATGATACTGTTTGTCTTGTAGGTGCTGGTGTTTTTGCCACTGGTTTTTGAGTTTTTGGAAATTCTATTTTACAAATTTTAGTTCCAAAATCCTTATATTGTTTCAAACTAAAACTAACAACAATATCCATTCCTTCTTTTTGGTCTTCTTTAATAGTGTAATTTTCAAGAGATACTTTAATATTGGTATTAAATAATCCTTTTCCATTTGGATATGTTCGTGAAACAATAAATTGAAAAGGTTTTTGATTTGTCTTCAATTTTTCTATTGCTTCAAGAAATGTTTGAGCATTTTGAAATCCATTTTTATAAGTAGCAAAAGGATACTTAACATTTGGAATCATAGCATCAAATTCAATTTCTGTTAATCCTGCTTTTTTTAAGATGTTAATTTCACCTTCATTTATTTCAACATAAGTTTTATTTTTGTTTTTTATTTTTATTGACATTTTTGAAGGTGTAACAGGTAATAATATTTTATCTAAATAAAAATAATACATTATTCATGCACCCCTTCCGCTGCTTTTTCCATGGCTTCATTTACACCACTAGCCAAATAATCTACAACACCATCAATGTCCATTTCTGAATTTATATTATTGTTATTATTCATTTCAACTTTTATTTCTGCTGTTGTAAATCTGTTAATTGTTTCTTGTTCTGCTAAATCTCTTAAATATTTCAAATCTTCTTCTGTTGCACTTAATTTGTCGTTAATTTTTCCAGTGTTTGATGCTGTATTTGCTACATCCATTGGTACTGTGTCCATATCTAAATTTGCAAATGTGCTATCCATTGTATTTTTTAAATCACTGCCTAAATTTCCAATTGAACTTTCAATGTTTGCACCAAAATTATAACCTGTATTATATGCATCGCCATATTCCCATCTTTTTAAACCTAGACTTTCAGAACTTAAATTTAATTCTTCTGCGACTTTTTCATATGAACCATTTCCATATTGATTTGCAACTTTTTCAACCATTCCACTTAATCCACTTCGCCATCCTGATACTGCACCTGCAAGATTTGAACCAAAAACTTTATCAAGTGCTTTTGCAATTGTTTCAATTACACCAAGGATACTGTCTGCAAAATCACCAAATAAGTGAACAATCGCTCCAATTGGGTCATTGAATAAATTTGCAAAGAAATTTGCAAAAGAAATCCATGGATTAACCATTGCATTTATTACCCCAAGTACTAAATCTAATAAACTTAAAAATAAATTCCATATCAATGCTACTGCTGCTGTAATCGCTCCACAAATCACACCTGTTGCACTTATTGATGAACCTGTGATTTTATTTATTGCTGCAACAACTAAATATATTGCTGCAATAATAGCAATTATAATTAAAAGAACCCATGTAATTGGACTTGCTAATAATGCTGTATTAAATCCAGTTTGTGCAACTGTTGCTTGTGCTGTTGCAACTGCCAAAGCATATTCAGAACTTGTGGCAAGTAAATTTGCACTTACATTTGCTAATAATGCTTTTGCTTGTGCATAAGTTGCAATACTATGTAACCATTCTGCTGCGGTACTAATTCCAACATAAACTGCATGAATTCCAAGTGCTGCATTATATAATCCAAATGCAACTGCTATTCCTGTTACTATTGGTGCTATGATTGACCAATTTGAACCTATAAATTCAGCTGTTTGTTGAATTAAGTGTAATGCTGGTGATAAAAATGTAATTATATTACCTGCTGTATTTCCAACTTTTTTAAGCATTTTTTCAATATTTGTTCCTAAATTTTGAATTGAAGTTTGAATTGTTCCAAAACCAGCTTTTGTCATTCCAGTGTTAATTCCTTCAATCATTGAAACAATTCCTCTTGTAACTGCTGATTTCATGTTTGCAATAGATGTTGCAAAACCACCAGTAGCATTTCTTGCTTGTTGTTCAAAACTTTGGAATCCATTTGCACCTTCTTCATTAAGTCTGATGAAAGTATCCATAAAATCTGTCATACTAACTTTACCTGCTCTTAAATCTTCACCAAGTTTATTTGCACTTACATATCCCATTGCTTGTGCTACTTGTTTCAATTGGGCTGGCATTGCTGTCATTGCTGTTCGCCATTCCATCATGTCAGGTTTACCTTTTGCATATGATTGTGATAACTGTTCCAAAGCTGATTGTTGCACTTGTGTACTTCCACCACCAGCAAGAATTGCATTATTTAATGCTAAAAACATTTTTGTACTTTTTCCAACACTTCCATTTACACTTGTAAAGTTTTGAACTGAACTAACTGCATCATTTAATGTAGTTGGTAGTCCTTTTAAATTTTCACTTAACATATGTATTGATGCATTTGCTTGTTCTGAACTTATTCCAAGATTGGACATTACTTTTGGATAATTATTCATCGTGTCCAATCTATCTATGGCACTACCAAATTGGCTAGTTACAAGACTTAATAATTTTTGAACAATACTAAATCCCATTAAACTATTAAAGAAGGATGATGATGCTTTTGTTCCTTCATTTAATGAATTATTGAAATATTGTTGTTGATTTGTTGCATCTTCTAAATTATTTTTATAATTATTAGAACCTTTACTTGCATTATTCATATTTTCTGTCATCGCATCAATAGATGCATTTGCTTCATCTATTGAAATTCTAGCAGCATTTATTTTTGAATCATCAAAAGTTTGTCCTAGTGATGATTTAAATTCTTCAAATACACCTAGTGTTGAATCCAAAGCGGAAGTAATTGAATGTAATGGATATGACATTCTATCAGTCAATTCTATTGCTGTACTAATACCTGCCATTTCTTTTCACTTCCTTTCGTTTGTTATTTCTTTTTGCTTTTATTTTTTATTTTTGCAGATTCTTTCTTTTCTTTTTCAGATTTTATTTGAATTGCTGCAATAACAAATGCTTTTTCATTAATATCTAAATCATTAAATTTTGAAGGTAACCAATGAAATTTATGAAGACAATAATAAGCATAAGATGCTTCATTGTCTTCATTTATTAGTTTTTTGCTTCTTCAACCTTTTCATTTATCCCTTCATTGAAACCATTTAATTCATTTAAATATTTACCAAAATTGTTATATTCACCTGGGTCATCAACCATTTCTGTAATTAATTCTTCTGGTGTCATTACTCCATATGAATCTTGTAAATCTTTATCATTAAGATTTGGGAAAACAACTGATGCGACCATCATTTTTTGTAATAATTTTGTTGAATTTATTTTATTTCTAAAAACATTTGGCTTACCTGGCACTTGTTCTTGAAATGTACATTCATCTGTTAATCTATTTGTTTCTTTGGATGTTAATGGTCTAATTTCCCAAAGTAATGGTTGTCCTTTCTCATCTGTTAATGATTTTGTTACTGCATATTGCACATTTTCCTTTAATTTTTTATTTTTCTTTAAAAATCTACTTAAATCTGACATTTAAATCAATTCCTTTCTTATGATATTAAAAAATCCCCAAGGCTTATTATATTAAAATAATATATTGATAAGCCTTGGGTAACACTCTAATTTATATTTTATAACATACCGTCTAGTAATTTGAATGTTTCAGGCATTTTGAAATCTTCAAAAGTTCCATCACAATCTTCATCTAGGTATTCACCATCAGCATCAAATTTTGCTAATATTCCACCATCGATATTACAATCAATGAATACAACAGTTTGTCTTCCAACACTTGATGTTGGGTCTTCGTTTGTTACTTGAATTTCAAAATAAGTATCTTCACCTGTATTTTTGAAATTTTCTAACATTTGTCTTAATACTGATTGGTTATAATGCATTGTTGCTGAAAATGTTCCTTTCCAGCCTGTTGATTTATTTCCTGTTCCTGTTTTACCAAGGATTGGTACTTCTGTTTTAGTTTTTTCAAATTGTGCTTCAAAGTTAATCATTTGCATAAAATTATAACGATTATTACCAATTGTGATAAAACATTCAGCTAATTTTGCTGACAATGTATCTTTTGCTTTCATTACAACATTATTGTTCATTGCAAAATCCCCCTTTCTATGCTAATTTTACAGTCATATATAATTTTTCCATCGCATTAATTATTGTAACAACATCACTTATTGCAACAGAAGTTTTTGTTTCTCCTGCATTTACTTCAACATCAGAATCTTTGAATTCTTCTATTGCTCCAATTTCTTGAAGATTTTCATGATGTTTTACTATATCTGCCCATAGACTTATTCTTCCACTTTCATTATTTGGAACATTTCCCAAATATTTTGTGTTGAATAATACTGCCACATCGTTTGCAATTTGGTCTGCAACTCTGACAGTTTGGTTATTTTTAAATATTTCACCTTTTGTATCAGATGTTGTAACAAGTGAATTTACATCAGTTAATATTCTTACTTCACCATTTACATTATGAAGAACTAATTTTCCACCTTGAATTGCATCTTCTAATTGTGCTTGTGTATAATCTGTATTAACTTCAAATTCACCATTATATACTTTATTTAAACATGTTTTATTGATTGCACAATTTGCTTCAATACCAGTCATAAAATATATAATTGCTGATTTATCAAATCCATCAACAACTGTAACTTCATTTATTACATTGATTACACCTTCATAATCAGCTTCTATATTGTGTAAAACTGCTTGGAATTTTGCACCAACTTCATCACGCATTCTTTTTGTAAATGCAACTATTAAATTTTTAATAGTATCATCAGTTGTTGCAACACCAATAACATTAAATGTATATGATTCTATTTTGTCTAAATATTTTGAATAGCTTGTTCCATTAACTTCTGAATTTGTTCCACCTGCCAATGGTGTACTTGCTGTAACTGCTAATGTTGCATTTGTTTTATAATCAACAAAATCATTAGAAACAAGTTCAGATGCTTTTTTTACTGTTTGTTCATCAACAATTGTTGTTCCTAAAATAGTTTTGACATCAAATTTTGAATTATCATCAACATTTTTTTGAATAACAACTTTTAAATCATTACCCCTTATTCCAGCATATTTTGCTGTTGCATATGTACAAGTAGCTTTCTCACCACTTCCATTTAATCTATATGCATATAATTTTTGGGCATTTAAAAATAAATCCCTTAAACCTTTCATTTTTTCATGACTATAATCATAACCAAATAATTTTAATGCATTCTTTTGAAAATCTGCATTTGTTATTTCTATTACTTGGTCACTTACACCCCAATCTAAAACCAAAGGCATTGTGACAATACCCCTATCAGATAAACTTGCATTTGCTTTATTTAATGATACAAAGTTTATATAAGAACCTGGAAGTATTTTGTTTTGTGCTGTAAATGTTCCACCACCTAACATTTTAGTTCACCTTACCTTTCTTAAAATTTTCGATTCTTCTAACTGCTTCATCATTTGATATTTTTTCATCATCTTTGACTAAAACAGTTAAAATATCTCTTTCATTCATAAATTTTTTTGAAGTAATTAATTGTTCTTTGCAAAAAACAATTTCTTTATTTTCTTTTTTATCTTTTCCCATAATAGAATCATCCTTTCTTTACATCAGTATTGTAATCATAAGAATCCATTGGTGTTTTTTCTTCTAATTTTTCAACATACATATTGTAATTGACAAAGAAATGTAAAACACCATCATCATATTCTGCATTCATTTCTGTTCCCATCACATTACTTTTAATTTTATTATCATTAAAAGTTTCTTCAATTTCGATATATTCTAATGCTAAATATAATTTTTCGATTATTTGTTGACATTCTGTTCTTTTCTCTTTTGAAAAAGGAAAATAATGAATACAAAATGGATTAGTTCTATAATATTTATTTTGTCTAAATAAATTGTTTGTGGGTTTTAAACTTACTATTGAAAAACAAGGTTCATTTAAACCTTGTTCAACACCATCTGTATATATTTCATAATTATTACCAAATTCTTTATTGATTGCTTTACTGATTCCATCAACAATTTTATTTATCATGTGAAGCATTCCCCCAATAACTTTTTTAATTTATTTTCAAGAACCTTTGGTGCAATGGTTTGAATTTCTTGTTCAGATATAGTCATCATAAACTTTCCTTCAACCCATCCTTTATGATTCTTTGTTCTATGACCAAATTCAACATATGATGCATATTCAACTGGATTTGTTATTTCAATTTTATATGCATCACCAATATGTTGAATTTGTAAAGATTTTGCATAAGCTGTTGCATTTTGATTTTTTCCAGCTGTCCAACCCCTTCTCAATGTACCACCGACTTTACCTGAACCACTTGGATATTGTCCAACTGGTGTTCTTTTAATTGCTTTTGCAAGTAATCGTGCTGCAAGTTCTTTGGCACATGCTTCCATGAATTCTTCAACTTTTTTCTGTTCAAGATTATCAATTTTTGATTTTAAATCTTTTAATTTATCAAAATTGCAACTGCCATAACTTCCCAATTATGCATACCTTTCAACTAATTCAAGTACAATTTCTTGATGTGTTTGATACTTTGCAGGTTCGCCACTGCTTTTATATACAGTTACTTCGCCAAAAGCATTAGTCACTTCAATTTTTGAACCTGGTGTAATTGTTATATCAGGTGCAATAAATAATTTGGTAATTTGCATGACATTTGATTTAATATCATCTTCACTATTATTTGAAATAGTTTCAAATGAAAGTTTACATTTTTTATTTTCTAAAATTTTGGATTCTTTAAATCCTGTTGATTTATTTTCTTTTATATATTTTGTTTTTTGAAAGACATTACAAGTACAATCATATGTCATTTCAATGGCTTTTTTTACTGCTACCACTTGATTTGGCGATAACATATAAAATCACTTTCACCATAATTTAATAAATATGAAATTAGTGTGTTCAGTTTTGTTTCCAAAGTTTCTGAACCTTCACCAACTGCAAATGTCACATTTGTGTCACCTGCTTGTACTTGTTTTATTGCCATTTCTAAATCAAAACCATTTTCAGCATTTAGTTGTCCTGTTTGTTTTTTAGAAAATAAAAATTCACCACAAATTCTATCAATTTCAACTTCTTTTAATTCATTAGGAATTTCAGAAATATTACATGAATTCTTTATATGATTTTCAACCTTCTGCATACAAAAAGTTATTATCCAGGAATCATTTTCATTTGGTGTATATCCAAATGAAATAAGTCTTTTAAGAATTTCTTCAATAAATTCTTCATCAACTTCTTCTTTGTTGATTATTACGATGATGCTTTTAATTATAGGTTTTAATTTTTCATCATCCATATAATTTCACCATCTTTCTTGTTAGATTATCCCTTTGATATGATTCTTGCTATTGGAATAGCTTTGTGATTTATATATGTTCTGTTTGCTGCAACAGATTCCCCACTGTGAACTAATTCCCAGTTTGCACCGTTTTTTAATTCTGCATCTGTTGGAGAATTTGAAGCCATATTTGCTTTTGTGAAAGAAATTCCAAATGGTGCGAATACTTTTCTTTGTCTTACATATAAAGTATCTTCACCACCATTTTTAGCTGGGTTTCTATCCATTTCATATGGTTTTTTTGCACCAATATTTTCATAATCAATAGCACCATCACCTAAAATATATGATGTGTATTCTGTATATGCTTCTTGTGCTGCAACATAATTTGCTTGTCCTTTTGTTCCACTTTCTGCTACTGCTGCAACATTTTTAATAGGCATTTCATCATCAATTATAACTATTTTTCCATTCCATGCTGCTAAATCTAATGGTCTTTCTATTCCATCAGCATCTGTATATGTTAAATGTTTTACTAATTTTAAATTTTCAAGGTTTGTAGCAACATCACTGTGCATAAATACCATTGAAAATTTCTTTTTATTAGCACCACATGCTTGATTCATGGCTGTATTTAATGTTGTTTGACCAACTTTTGCTTCATCACCATCTTTACCTGTTATATCATATGTGTGCTTATCAACGAATTCTTTATTTTTTGTTCCTGTCATTGAATAAATACCAGCTAATATTGCAAGTATTGTATTTTGGTCTAAATTATCTAAATATTCAGCAACTTGGTCTTGAACATTATCCATGAAATCTTCATCTGATACATCATCAGAAAAGTCTTTTTCTGTCCATGCTTTTGCACGACCAACAACTACTATACCACGATTAAATGTTTTTGTACTTGTTGCTGTAATATCTGTTTGACCATCATAGTTTACTGCATCCCCATCTAATAAACCTTTCATTGCTATTTCAGCATAAACAGTTCCATTTTGTGATGTGAATACATCTCTAATATCTTTACTTCCTTTTAATGCTTTTGATTTTTTTAATTCATTTGTTTTTAAGTTTGGTATTCTTGGATGCTCAACACCATACTTAAATGCTTTTTCGTTAAAACTCTTTGAATCGAATTTTCCCATTTTTATTCACCTTTTCCTTTCTTTTTGTATCTTCAAAGATACATTAAATTTAAAAAAATTTTTTAGACTTCAATTTCTGGGTGTTCTTCTAAATAAGCAGCCCTTTCATCATAAGTCATTTTTGACAAATCAACTTTGTCTTCACTTCCATCATCAGTATCACCTTTTCCAGGTTCAGCACCTTTGATTTTAGTTGTTTTCTTTTCAGAATCAAATAAGAATTTAGTATCATCACCTTTAACAAGTGTATCAAGTTGATTTTTTAATGCATCACCTTTTATATTTCCATTTTCATCAATTTCAAGTTTATCCAAATCATTTAATAATGCTTTTACTGCTTTATTATTTTTGGCTTTGGCATTTGAAAGTGCAGCATCTATTGCAGCATCTATTTTCATTTGTTTTATTTCTGCTGCATGTGCTTCTGCATTTGTTTTGTTTTCAGTTTGCAATGTTTCAATTTGTTTCTTTAATTCATCAATATCACCTGTTGATTTTTTCAAAGTTTCAAGTTGACCATCTCTTTCTGAAACTTGACCTTTTAATGTTTCAACTTCTTTTTTACTTTCAGTAAGTTGTGTTTGAACTGTTTCCAATTCACCTTTTGCTTTTCCAATGTCTGTTGAATTTTCATCAAGTATCTTATCAATTGTTTCCTTGTCTTTAATTCCTAAATCTTCTAAAAATTTTCTTTGCATATTTATCATCCTTTCTTCGCTTTTTCTCGTGGGTCGCATCCACATAAAATTTTGATATTGTTGTCTTTTCTCGACATCCAACCAGGTCATTTATGTAAAAATTGACAATAAAAAAGAAACTACAAAAATCTTGTAATTTCTTTAAAATAGGCAATTTTTTCACCTTATATAATGCCCATATAAGCATTTAAAATCAGTGGGTAATATACTTTTATACCCTTATTTTAAGCCAACTTGGGCTTTTCCAACTACTTTTCCATTTTGAAAAGTTACATTTGCATTTCCACCTGTTATTGTGTTACCATACCACATATAAATTTGTGTGTGATATTTTTCATCACCAATACTAACATCAGAAGTAAGTGTTCCATCTGAACCAATTATTTCTTTTACTTGTTCATATGTCATATCACTTTCAATTTTATTAAATTCTTCTAATGTTATAAGTTCTGATTTTTGGTTTGCTGAATTATTTTCAATGTTATTTGATGTATTCAATATTATTGAACCAAAAATACATATGAAAATAAAAACACATAAGAAAACATATATTACTATATGATTCTTTTGAACCATTTTACAATTAGGACATATTTTTGCTTTTGGGTCTATTTCTGTTTTACAATATTTACATTTTTTCTTTTTCATTATAAAACCCCCTTTAATAAGAGTATATAACAATTTTTTATAAAAATCAATTGTTTCTATCTTTGAAAAATTCTTTCCAATATGGATTTTCTTTATCAAATATTTCTTTTTGTTCTTTGGTTAAATTATATGGATAATCTTCAAATAAATTATAAATTTTTTTCTTATCAAAGGTAAATAAGTGTTCCCCAATTTTTTCAGGATTATCAACCCACCATATTTGGTTAGTATCATTATTCTTATAAAAATTATTTTTCACTACCTTTTACCCCCTTTATTTGTTTATTTTCAGATGTATTTATATAACCCATTATTTCTTCAAATTCTGAATTATCTTTGAATGAATCAACTTCCATTAAAATATTTTTAGTTTTAAATTTTATTCCTTGTATTGAATGTGTTTGTTTACAATGAAATCTATTTTTCAAAATGTTAGTTGTTAATTGTTTAAATCCATTTTCTTTTGGTGATTGTAATTCTAAAAATTCATAAGTATTTTCTATTTTTCTTACAATTGCTGCATGATTTCCAGTTGCCAAATAATATTCTTTTCCTTCTTCCAATGTTTTTAATAGACTTGTAGTTGCCATAATATCATTAGTATTTTCAGCAACTATACTTTTAACACCAGGAAGTTGTGAAATCTTATAAATATTTGAAGTTGTTGAAAAGAAATCTTGACTTGAACCACCCCTAAAATCAAGTACATCTAATCCATTTTTATTTGCAATATATGCAAAACCTAATGATGAACATGAACCTTTTGTCATATCACCACCACTAATTTTTTGTACTATTTCATCAGTTGTTAATGATTCATCTAATTTTTGAACTGGATTATATTCGATTTTTAAATCTTTCAACTGTTTTATAATTTCATTATTACTTATATTTATTTTATCATTTTTTGGTGTATTTTTCAAATTTACTTCATCTTGTACATATTTATTATACCAATCTTCATATTTCATTTTATCTGAAACATAATATGTTTTACCATCTTCACCTTTGGCTGCTCTTTCTCCTTCATCATCAAAATCATCATCAAAATGTGGAACAGTTGTACTTCTACAATAATTATGAAATGGTGGTGCTGTTAATCCTGGTTGATAATCTTTCATATTATATACTTTGCCATCTTGTTCCTTACATATTTCAGAAGTGTGTGAATCAAGTGTTGCAACAATTTCATATTTTTCAACATCTAATGCATTAAAACAATCTTTTTGTGCTAATTGTGAAAAATATGCATTTTCTGTCATTATTAAATTACCTGCTTGTGCTTTTGATGTATTAAATTTTTTTGATAAATATTTAATACTTTCATCAGGTGATTTTCCTGTTAAACACATTTTAGTTAATTCGTTGTGTAATTCATTTATAAGTTTTGTTTTATTTCCCCATATTCTTTCACTAAAATTCTTTTCATCTACTGCCCAAGGTTTATTAACAATTTTTGATAATTTATTTTGGTCTATATTTGTAACATTGAAACCAACATTAAAACCTTTTTGATATTCAAACATTGTGTGAAAATAATTATTTATATATGAATTTTTTGTTAAATTATCAACTTCATCAAGTTCATTTCCAAATAATTTTTCCATCGTTTGTTGTGTTTGAATTTTTAAGGCTTCAAGTCTTGAAACATGATATTTAGTTGATGCATTTTCAAGTTCTTTCATCCAATGTTCATTTAATTCATTTTCATGTCCATATTTTATATATTCCTGAACATTCCATTTAAATTCTTTTAATTCATTTGAATTTAATAACTTTTTTGCTTCATTTATTGTTATTTCATTATTATTTGCAAATCTTACATACCAACTATTTATTTTATTTTCAATTTCTTTTTGTGCTTGATAAAAAGATTCTTCAATTCTTGAATATACTGTCATTGCTTCTTGATGTGATGCATTTTCTAACTGTCCAAATCTCTGTTGCCAATATTCACTATTCTTGTTCGCCATCTATCACATCACCACCTTCATTTGGTTGTGTTTTTGATGAATTGTTTCCAAATTGATTTGGGAATGGATATTGTTCAATTTCATTTTTCTTTTCTTTCTCAATTCTATCCATTTCAGCTTGAACATCATCAACCCATGGATGTTGTGCAAGTCTACTTTCAAGTGATAAATCAGATGATTTGTTAATATTATCAATAATTTCTGATTCTGATATAAGCATATCACGATTAAATATAATATCAACATTTTCATTTTCAAAGTTTCCACAACCTGTGTTTGCCAAATGACAATTTATAAACCATAGCACTTCTTCAAATGCTGCTTGATATTCTGTTTCAGTACCATTTGCATCAAGGTCTATATCTGAAAAGATTGATTGAATATTCATTTGATTTGGATTATTTCCAAGTCTATCATCTTTTGCATCATATCCCCTTGCATTTTCAATAATTGCTTTTTTAAATAAATCAATTATTACTTTGTAATTTTCACTATTTACTTCAATTTGTAAAGTTTTTAAATCACCTGGTGCACCATCAATTGTTTTTACTTTTACTGTTCCATATTCTGCTAAATTTTTTCTAAATTCAGCAAGATTTTGACCATCATAATTTACTAAAACTAAAATTGTATTTCTAACATCTTCTTCCATTTGATTTAAGAAATTAGATTCAATTAAATTTAAACCATCTTGTAATGATTTTAATTTTCTTATTAAAGGTATTTCTTTCGCATTAAATTTAAATGGAACAAGTGGAATCTTTAACCAATTATATCCTTGAATATTTCCTTTTGAATCTGTTATTGTAAAATAGTTTTCAAAAGGTTTTTTTTCATCAGGAATTAATTTTCCACCTTCATATGTAAAATAATAAATACCATCTTGATTATAAACTTCAACATGGTCAATGAATTTCTTTTTATTATTTTTTCCAATTTTAATTGTTGTATATACTCTTATAACATAATTCAATTCAGTGTGTTCAGAATCTTTCCAAATTGGTATTATTTCATATGGCTTAAATCTTTTGAAGGTGAATTGTCCATGTTCATCATAATAAATAAACAACCAACCAACACCGTCATTCAATGAATCTTCACCTATATTTTTTAATAATTTTCTGAATTTTCTATTAAATATATTTTTTAATAACTCCGCATAGGTTTCATTATTTGTTTGAATTGAAAATGGTTGTCCAAGTAAGTAATTGTTCTTTTGGTCAACCATTTTTTGATATTGATTATCTACAATTCTATTGTTAGGTAAATTTTTAACTTCTTCAAGTTCTCCTTTTTTACCAATTACCATTCTTTTTCTTAATAGAATATCATGTCTTCCATCATAATATTTTTCACCTGTTATCATGTCTTTTCTTCTTTTTGATGCCATGAAATCTTTAATTTCATTTATGACATTTTTTTCATCAAGTGATAAATCTTCATCACTTTCTTTAACAATTGTATTTCTTTTAAATCTACCGAATAAACTTTCAAACATGTCATTCACCCCCTTTCACTTCAAAACCTATTTTATTTTTTGGTCTTGTTTTATCTAATATATAAGTATCATCCTTTGTATTTATTTTTACATAAACATTTTCATAATCTATTTGATTAATTACTTTACTAATTTTATCTAAACCTTTTAATATCTCCATATCATCACCTTAATCAAAACTAAATCTATCACCTTGTCCAATTTTTTCTGCAATTCCTGTTGTGGCATCTTGTGCATCATCATGTGCATTTTTACCTTCTTTTTGGTATCTAACCATTGAATCATAATAATCAGGAAATCTGTCAGCCCAATTAACAGGGAAATATATGTGATTCATTACCCATGTTGAATTTGATAATATTCTTGATTGTTTATTTTTACTCTGATAGAAGGTATTTATTATACATTTATTTGAATTAAATTTTTGTAATAATAATGTTTCAACATTCCTTGCAAATCCACGACCACCATTATTTGATTCAATATCTGCTTCATTAACTTTATCATCAAATAACATTTTTGCGACTGCTGGTTCTGTGATTTCCATTCCATCCTTTGTAAAAATAACATTAATAATATATGCTTCTTGATTATATTCAACATAATCAATTGAACATAAATAATCATCACCTGTGTCTGCGGTATCTGTATAATTTTTAACTTTACTATATACAGGATTACCATTTTCATCAGTTGGCAATTTTGTATATGTTTTGAAACTTGAATATAATCTTCCTTTAATATCAATAGGTTCTTGTTGATAGTTTGCTGCTGCAATTTCTTTTGACATTGATTTTGTTTTTATTTCATAACTTCTTCTTGAAAGTATTTGTGAACAAAGCATTGTTCCATCATCCTGTAATGCTTTATAACAAATATGTCTTACTTTCATACCAAGTTTTGTGAAATGTCTTAATGCACGACCTGCTAAATCATCACTGTGCCATCTTGTCATTATTATGATGATTTTTCCACCTTCTTCAAGTCTTGAAAGCATTGTGTCTGTAAACCATGTCCATTGTTGTTCAAGAACATCTGCATTATTTGCTTCAAGTGCTGATTTTATTAAGTCATCTATAATCATAAGTGTTGCACCAAATCCAGTTGATGTTCCTTTTGGTGATGTTGCTAAATAATTATTATATCCATTAACTAATGACCATTTATTCATTGCTGAATCACCATATTTTATTGCAACATTAGGAAATATTTCAGAATATACAATTTTATCTTCATCACCTTTTTGTTCTGTTATTGTATCCCTGACATTTTTAGAAAATGTTGTTGATAATGCTTCATTATATGAACCTAACATTATTTTTTCATTTTGATTGTTACCCAAAACCCATTCAACAAAGCATCCTGCTGTTCTTGATTTTCCATGTCTTGGTGGCATGTTTAAAACCAAAACATCTTCATCTGATTCATAAAAACTTTGAAAATCATTACATACTTTATTTAAAAACACCCTGTCTTCACGATAGAATTCAGGGGCTTTTAAATTACAATACGAAAAGAAATCCATTGCTGCATAAGCAATTTTTGCATCTTTTAAATCAACATCATTAATGCTTATCATTCGCAACACTTTCTTCTTTCATTTTTATTAAGTTTTTCAATTCATCTTTGGTTAAGCCTTTATATGGGTTTGGCACATTGTTATTTACAATTACAGGTTGATTATTTTTAAACATTCCTAAATGTTGACCAAGTAAATGTAATGCTTCAACTTTGTTACATTGTTCAATTGCAATTCCATGTTTTGTATTTTTTATTGATGAAATTGCTGCTTTTTGGTCATCTGTTAATGATTTTGTATCTTTAAGGATAATGTCTTGTTCATAGACATCACCTTCTTCATAAACATATTTTTCTTTTTCTTTATCCCATATTCTATGAATTGTTGGTCTTGTTACGACTTCAACATAATCTGTGGCATTACTAAAAGCAATCTTTGCAAGTTCTTTAACAATTTTGTCTTGTGTTATTTTTGTTCTGTCTTGTATTTCTTGTTGTCCTTTTTCAATTTGTTTCTGTACCTTAACATTTCTTAACAGTCTACTACTTGCTGCATTAGCTGCTTCATCACTTTTACACTTGGGATATACTGCTTTATATGCTCGTGTTGCATTTAAATCAATCAAATATTCATCAACAAATTTTTGTTGTTTTGCTGTTAACTTTTTATCATTTTTGTTAGAAACTTTTTCATTTTTGTTCATTTTTTGTTCATTTTCGTTAACTTTTGTGTCGTTTTGACTCAAAGTTTCATCATTTTGTTTCATTTTTGACATAATTTGCAACACTTCCTTTCTTTTTTCTTGTATAAAAAATACACACATCAAAATGTGTGTACTTAATTAATTTTTTATATTATATACTATAATATAAAAACAAATGGCATACAAGGGCATTGAATGACATCAAGTGCCACTTTTATCAAAAAGGTACTTTCACCTTTTCAAGTGCTGAATCATGAATTCGGTACATTTGCCTTTTTGAATAATTCATCTTCACACATATTTCATCCCATTGTAAAAATATTAAGTATCTATATTTTAAAACTAATTTTTCATTAACATCTTCAATTTGATTTATTACATCACGAATTTGTTTTTTTAATGCAATAAAATCTTCAATTTCTGCATCAATCTCATTTTCTAAATCTATTATTTGAGAAATAATATCAATTATTCTATCATTTGAAGGACTTCCTTGAACTCTTTCTTGGGTCATATTTCCTGATATTGATGTTGACAATGTTCTTAATGCTTCAAGTTCTTCTTTGTCACATTCAATTTGTTCATTTAATTTATAAGCCTGTTTCAAATATTGTTTAGCATTCATATTTTCACCTTCCTATTAACTTTTGTGATTTCACCTTGAACCTTGAACTTTCACCTTGAACCTTTTAAAACTTTGATTTTTCAATACTTAAATAAAAAATTATTTTAAAAAAAGTTCAAGGTTCAAGGTTATTCTTATATTATTTATTTTTTATAAAAACATTAAATTTTAATGATTTTATAAAAATACTATTTTAGTTATTAAATTGACATTATCTTGAACCACCTTGAACTTACACTCTACATTTATTGATTTTACTATGTTTCAAGGGGTTCAATGTTACTATATTTCACCTTGAACCTACCTTGAACCACTTCTACTGTTCAATACTGTTCAATACTGTTCAGAACTGTTCATATTTTTATAATATAAGGTTCTTTTTTGTTATATTCAGTTATTAAATTGTTATATATTTTTTGTAATGTGTCTGTATTTCCTTCAACATTTTCCTTTATCATTTTTGCCCTTACTCTACAATATATCTTGTAATAATCAAAAGGCATATCTATAAAAACTCTTTGACCAATTTTAGGTATATAATTTACGATTCTTTTATCTTCATTCCAATCTGTGTGTTGCATATGTCCATCACATTTTTCACACTTTATCATAAAAGGTGTTACACCATCTCTACTATTCCAAAGTATTTCTGTTTTCCCACATTTTTCACATTTGTATTTCATTAAACAATATGCTTCTGCATGTTTATATTTTGATTCCATATTCTTCACACTTCTTTCTAATACAATTTGCTTCATCAAATTCAGCGAAACAGTAATTTTTATCTTTGTCAAAATTCCATCTTTCTTTATGTCTTTCACAATTTTTCTTATTACTACATTTATCATTTACACAATAAGTTGTATCATGATTCGCTTTTCCTAATTTCAATTTTTTCTTTCCCTTCTATTAGTCTTAACACAAATTTACATTCTTCAATTCTTCCTAAATAATATGTATTGTGATTAATGTCGTACATTTTTTCATAAAATTTAATATCTGCATTCATAATAATTTTTAAACTGTCTTTGAAATCACCTGATGAATTCTGAATATTATTTATAGCATCCATGAATTGTGGTTCATCATTTTCTTTGGCTGCAACAAGCAATGCTGCTATTGTATAACCAATTACTACTCCTAAAAATAAACAAATTATATATCCCATTTTAATCACCTTACCTTTCATTATAAGTAATTTGCAAATGCTCTTATCATGTCCCTGCCACTTTGCCTTAATTCATAGCATCTTTTTTCGTGTTCTTCTTGCAATTTATGCATTCTTTCATCAGCTTCAAGTGCTGATTTATCAATATAATGTTTCATTTCTTCACATTCTTTTCTATGAACTTCCATCATATAATCAAATTTTTCATTTAATTTTTCATTTTCATTTTTCATTTTTTCATAATCTTTATTAGCAAATATTACTGTATCTGCTTTGAAAAATATTCTGAAAAAATCTTTCATCTTTTCTTCATTTAATTCAACAATATAATTATGACATTCATCATAATATCCACAATTTAATAAATTTTTGATTTCATCTTCCATAACAAATTCCTTTCTATGTATTTTTTACTTTACTTGCATACATATCAGCTGTATGTGTAAATAATACAGTTTCGTATTTTCTTATTGCCTTATCATAATTATCCCATTGGTCTTGTCCTTCATAAGCTCCCATATGAAATCTAATACAAAATAATTCTTCTTCTGTAAGTGCTATAAATTGGGATAATAACATTATTGATTTTTCGCCATGTCCTTTTAAAATAGTATTTGGATTGTATTCAAAATGAACTTCTTTTCCTTTTACTTCATTAGTTCCCATCATTGTTTCACCTGGTTCATCAACAATTGTTAAATAATTATCAATTTTACACAAATCATGAAACATACCTATTATATAAGGACTTTCAGGTCTTTTCCATTTTAAATTTAATCTATCAGTCATATCCAATAGCACTTGTGTTACTTCATATGAATGGTCAAACAATCCACCTTCATATGCACCATGATATTTTGTAGATGCTGGTTGTGTAAAAAATTTATTTTCAATTAACCAATTATAAAAATCTTTGGTAATTATTTCTTTCATTAATCCATCAAATAATTCTATTCTTCTATTGGTTGTCAAATTTTTTTCATATTCTAACATTTAATTTCACCATCCTATCCAACTTCTTTTACTTCTATTTCAATTACATTAATTTCTAAATTAAATGTCATTTTGTTATTTACTCTTTCATATTCAACAGAATCATGAACATAATTTGTTAATTCATTTGCAACCATTATTGCATCTTGAACATCTCCATTTACTTCAAATTCTGTTATGTATTCATCATTTTCCACATCTTTTAATTGTATAATCATTAATAATCCCACCTTTTTTCTTTATTTTTGTTTTCTATTACTGAAAGAATATCAGTAAAAGTAATATGTAAGTTTTCTTTTCCTGTCTGTTCTTGTTCTAGTGTAAAAGCTGTCATTAAATAAAATTTATTATGAAATTTTATTATAAAGTCATTTCCATCAACCAATACAGGTGTTGATACTTTAAAACCTATTAATTTATATAATAATTTAATTAATAATTTTTTCATAACTAATTCCTTTCTAATCATTACTAGATAAAAATGTAATCATTGCAACAATAAATCCCCATACATATTGCCAATTGGCTGGTATATAATTATTTATTATTGCACCAATTGTGCAGCATAGTATTATTTTTAAAATAGTCATATTAAATCCTTTCTATGCAACTGAATCAGCAAATGCAATCGCCATTCGTTTTGCATCTTCCAATGTTTCTGCTTTGAAACCAACTGGAAGTGATAAATTTTCATCAGGATGCTCTTGTAAATATTCATCCGTAAATCCACTTTCTGCACAACATGAGCCTTCTTCTACAACTGAACCTATTCCAAAACCAAAGATTGCACGATGTGACCAACCATACCATTTTTGTTCTTTTTTATTAAATCCTATTGAACAAACTTTGTTATCCTTATATGTTTGAATTTGCGAAAGTCCATATTTTTCAATATACATTTCAAAATCTTTAAGTGTTCCAATGTATTTGTCATCTTTGTTATACACAAATATCATCTTAATTCCTTGTGATTCTTCAATTTTAATTTTATATTCTTCTAAAATATTTGATTTTATTTCCATTCTAAAACACCTCTATTTCGTTTATTTGTGAAATACTTATTGTTTCACAAATTAATAAATTTTTATATTTTACTGCTGAACCATATGTATTTTTAATTTTGCAATAAATCCATAATGGTACTTTTATGAATTTAGGTCTTTGATGATATATTTCAATAAAATTATTTATTTCAGCATCTATTACTTTTAATATAAGTATCATTTCTTCATCCAACCTAATTCACCTACTTTCAAACCAATTGCTTCTATTTCTTGCATATTTAAGATTGGGTTTCTTACTCTTTCATAATGTTTTCCATATGGTGTTGTACCTTTTTCATATCCACCAATTTGAATTCTTTTAACATTCATCATGAACATAATAAACATTGAATAATAAGTTCCATTGATTATTTTTTCATCTAAATATTTAATATATGGTTCATCTTGTGTAATCCATTCATTTGCCTTTGGTTCTTCACATTCTCTAAAAATATTATGTTCATATTTTTTATAACCAATTTCTTCAAAAATTTTATCTGCTTCGCTCATTTGTATCCCATTCCTTCATGCTCCCAAAACATAGTTCCCCTTGAAGCACCACATTTTGGACAAATTATTTCAATTACATCACCATTTGGATTTAAAAATATTGCATCTGCTTTTTCTCTAACTAAATATTGAAAATCATGATTACATATTATTCTTTGAAATATGTTTTTTCTTTTTATTTCAACTTTTTTATAAGGATTCATCATCAGTAAGTTATTACTATAAATATATTTATTCTTTGGCATCTTCTTCACCATCAGCTAACACACTATTTACTGATACTGCAATTGGTGCAAGTGTTTGTCCTTCTTGTTGAATATATATTTTTCTACTTTTCTTAATTTTTTCAAGTTCAATATCATTTAGTTCCCAACATGTTTCAATTGCTGGTGTTTCATCTTCATATTTATATCTTGTACCTGGTAAATCATAACAATCAGGTCTTTTAAAAATTGTGTTTGTTGTTTTTCTTTTTATTGGTTTCATAATTTATAACCACCCTTCTTAATTTACTTGTTATTTCATCAATAGTTCCTAAAATGTCAATCATATAGTTTGCAACAAAATCTGCAACGATTTCATCATTCCAATCCACTTGTAATAATCCATAACTTTCAATATATGCATGGGTTATTTCATGATATAAAGTATATTTAAGTGAATCGTCATTCAAATCATTTCTGATATATATGTCTTTTGTCACAAAATCTGTTACACCACTATGTGCTTCACCATCATCCATAACTAAATATTTGGAATGTTCATTTACCAAATGAACATTGTATATATTATTATGGATTTTTACTTGTATTATTGTTTGTAACCTTAACATTTTTGATTTCCTTTCTTAACATTTCCAACAAAATTATCCATTCTTGTTTATCACATTCGTCACCATATGAAATTGGATTTTCTAAATCTCTAATCATAATTTTTTTATCTTTATCTGATAATAAATGCATATTTTTCTTTATAATTTCACAAGTCCACCCAACAATGTATGTTCTTCTTCCTAATGCATATCTTTCTGCTGACACTAACATCATTGATATGTCTTCATTGTTTCCATTAAATTCTATTTGCATTTTATATCACCCCATTTTTATTATTGTTATTGATGGAATTTCAATTACTTCTTTTTCAAATAATCCCATTACATTTCTGTCATATTCAGATGCTTTATATATTTTATGTTCATATATTGGAATTTGAACATTCATCCTACTTTTTACTTTCATTGTTCCAAATGTATCAAGTATCTTTTTAATCCATTCTATAAGAATTTGATTTTCTTCCAATGTTTGTGTTGATATTTTTTCAAGATTATTTATTCTTTCTTGCAATTTCTTTGTTTTGCATCTTTCTTGAATTAATATATTATTTACATCTTCTAATTCATTAAGCAATTTTCTAATTTTCTTTTTTCTAAATATATCCACTTTTTTCACCTACTTTTAAATTATTATTTTGTATTGAATAAACTTAATATATTATCATTTAATGTAGTAGTTGGAAGTTGTCCATTCCATTTTTCAATCATTTTTTGTTTCACTTCTAATTCTTTTAATTTTAATGTATTTTCAGTAATCTGTTGATTTTGTTGTTTCATAACTTCTGCTTCTGCTTTTGCATTTTCAATTTTCTTTTCATTTTCAACTTTTGCTTTTTCTAATTCATATTTTGCTTGTTCTGTTTGCTGTGCTGTTACTTGCTTCTGTTCTATTGCTTTGTCAAATTCTGCTGAAAAACTTAAATCAGTTATATTTAATGCTGTAATCATTACACCTTTATCTTGCAATCTTTCTGTTAATAATTTAACTATAACACTTGAAACTTCACTTCTTTTTGTAATTAATTCTTCTGCTGTATATTGTGACATTCCTTGTTTTACTGATTCAAATATAGTTGGTTCAATTAGAACTGATTTAAAATCTGTTCCCACTTCTCTATATAATTCATTTGCCTTTCCTTTATCAACATTATAATTTACTGCAATTTTTATACTTGATATTTTTTGTAAATCTTTTGAACTAGCTTCCATTTCATATTCACATTTTTGTGTTCTACAATCTATTTTTATAATTTTTTCAATGAAAGGTGTTTTAAAATTGAATCCTTCTTGTATAACTGTATCTTGTACTTTTCCAAATCTTGTTTTAACACCTACAAATCCAGTTCCAACTGTCGTTATGCTTGATATTAATGTTATTAAAATAATAAATATTATAATTCCTATTACAATTAAAATTTCTTTTTTCATATTTTCATACCTTCCTTTTCGTTTACTTTTTCCCATTCAAATTTTGAATATTTACATTTTGCTTGATGTTCTTTTCCAATCAATCTTCCGCTTCTAGTACAAATCTGATACCACCATAAAATATCAGTTCTATATCTTACACACATTATCCAATTTTTAATAAATGGATTATATGTTATTTTATTTACATGAAATTCTGTTTTTGTTGGCATATATCAATTCCCCCTTATCTTTTGTATTTTATTGACCTTCTGCTTTTATGAATATTCTGCATTTTTTACCTTGAATTTTTTTATCAATAATTACAAAATTAAAATATTTTTTTACTTGTTTTGAAAATTCACCACTTGATAATTCTTGAAGACTATTTCTAATACAAAATTCTTTATATTTCATATAAACTTGATTTGTTGGTTCATTTTCAATATTGATTTGTTCTGCTTCACATTCCTTAAAGAATCCAATAATAGGATTATTTGTTTCTTCATATTCATTCAATTCATTTTCTATTTTAATTGATGTAGTGAATTTTCTATTTAAAAGAACTCTTTTCAATCCAGCAATACCCAAATTTATTAAATATTCCATTGATTCTTGACCTTGAAGTGAATCACCTATAAAAGGTCTAAAATTCGGATTATCAGAAGTAAATTTGGCATTAAAAGGTATAATAACCAACCTTCTTAATATAGCACTTGAATCCCTTCCTTTTCCTATTCTTGGAATAGTGTTTGCACTAAATACTAACTTTACGTATGGTTCAAAATCAAATTTTGGTTGTCCTTTTTGCTCTGCATCTATTGTTTCACCTGTTACTATTTTTTTAAATTCTGCTGCATCTGTTATAAATTCATCAGATATATCATCACCAATATTTGCAAGTTTTCCAAATAGCATTACTGTTGAAAATCTATCATTTAATTTTTTTAAGTCTAAAACTGAAATATTCTTTTTTCCTAATATTGTTTTTATTAAATTTAAATATGTACTTTTACCATTTGAACCTGTTCCAGTTAAAATAAATGCTTTTCCTAATTCATTTCTTCTATACATACAATATCCAATTAATTCTTCCAATAATGCTCTTATTTCTTTATCATCACATGCTAAATTATTTAAAACTTCATCTGTTAATTGATAATAAGCATTTGGGTTATAATCCCAATCAATTTTGTTTGTAATAATGTATTCAGGTGAAAATTGAAAGAATTTTTCTTGTAATACATCAAATATTCCATTTCTAAATGCAATTAAATTTGCAGGTGCTGGTTTTGTATTTTCTCTTATCATAATATCTAAATATGACATTACTTCCGTTCGTTTTGCTCTATTTAATTGTGGTATATGTTTTATCATCGCTGATTCAATTTCTTGCTGTCCTGAAACATATATTCCATCTTTATATAAATGTAATTGGTTGTTTATTCTTACAATGTGATGATTATTCTTTAAAAATACTGCAAATTTATCAAACAAGAATGATGAACCCTTAAAAAATACAGGCTTTGCAAATGCTTCATCACGAATTATGACATCCACTTCATCATCAGTTAATGGTTCTTTTAAAACATATTTATTTATAAGTTTTATAGTTTCTCTTGATTCTTCTTTTGAAAAATCATTACTTTGTAAAGTTAAAATATAATTAAATAATGCTTGGTTTCTTCCATCTCCTGCTGACATATTTAAGAAATCCATTGTTGTTTTTATTGGTAATAACCATTTGGGAAGTTCTTGTGCTTCTTCATTTTCAGCTTTATCATATAAAATTGGTCTATTTTCATTATTAAATTTCAAGATTGAATATGCATTTCTTTTTCCAATTTTTATATCTGCTGTAATTCCTAATGCTAATGTAGCATGTGTTCTATTACTTTCTACAATTGTATTTTTAAACAAAAAGTGTTTTCCCCTTGTTGTTTTATATACTCTACATTTTAATTTTAAATCTTGAACAATTTTAAATAATATTTCACTTTCATCAAAATCATCAATATCAATTAAAATTGTTTCTGTTGCAAGAATTCCAGCAAATTCAGGTAATGATTGAACTTGTTTATAGTTTTTAAAATCTGTTCTACCTTTGAACTTTTCCATACATTTTTTATTTTTTGTTTCTACATATCCCTTGAAAAACATATAATTCAATCACCGCCTTTCATTTTTTATTTATTAATTCATTTGCACATTTTGAATGTGCCCAAGTTTCATTTATTTTTGATTTACAATATTCAAACTTTAAATTCAAAATATCATCTTTTTCAATTATTTTTCTGCAAATGCAGCATTTTTTCTTTGTTTCATCTTTTTCATATGCTTTTAATAATTTCTTTTTCAAACTTTCTTTACTTACTACCATATTTACATCACCCCAAAATCCTTTAATCTTTTTTTCGCAAGGTCAATATACCATGCTTTATCTAATTTTTTTGGAACTTTAACACCATTTACTTCATCATTAAATATAAAACAATGTTCAGGTGAATTTGAAATTTTGGCTGGTCTTCCTGTCGTTGCATGTACTTTAACAACACCTTGGTCATTTTCATCTGTTGATGCAAATATTCTTATACATTTTTCTTTTATATACTTATTACCATGCAAAATATGTGTGTATTTATTGGAAATTTTCGTTACAAGTTGATATTCTTTTAAATCATTACATTCATCAATTGTTTTTTCTACTGGTACATTATGAACCATATATTCAACTAATGCTTTATTAATTATTGGTAAATCATAATCTAAATTATTTAATTTTTTTACATATGCACCTTTTGATTTATACTTTCCATTAGAATCTACGATTATATAATTATTAACATCTTTCTGAAATACTTTTCTATATTCATCAAATTCCAATTTTAAATGTGTTCTTTGTTCCCATTCATATGCAATATCATCTATTAAATCAAAATCTTCATATTTATTCATTTTTACAAGAACACCATCAGTATTTGATTGAATTATTTGACAATGTGGTTCTAATTTTTCAATTAAATCTAATAATAATAATTGACCATATACACAAACTCTATTTGCTTGAAGTGGGTCATATAATCCATTGTTTTTATCTTTCATTACACCATATGTTGAATTTAATACTAATTTTAATGGTGCTTGTAATGGGTTCTTTTCTTTTTTATATTTAAGTCTTGTGTGATAAATATCTTCATATTTTTTTGGGTCTTTCATGTTTCTGCTATGTAAATTATATTGAATCATTAATGATGGATATAGTGATGCAACATCCATATTCAAGAAGTATCCTTCACCTGAATATTGTGGAATTGCACCATGTACACCACCCCAACCAAATTGATGTGGTACACCAGCAACCATAATATCTAGTTGATTCTTTTTTCCATTTTTTTCATAACAACGATTTTCTAAATTTTTATACCAATCAACAACTTCTGTATATTTTTTAATTCTCAAAGTAGAAGGAAAATCAATTTCAAATTCATCATCGTGCTGTTTTGGTGTTGCTTCCAATATTATTGCAGCCAATTGTGATTTTGTTTTTGAAATTAATGAAAGATTCAATGGTTTTCCTTGACATGCTAGTTTTACCAATCCCATACATGCTTCAAAGTCCTCTTTTCGTTGTAAAAATACTTCAATTGTTTGTTCAACATCGTGTCGACAATATTTTACAGTTTCTTGTATTTCTTCTTCTGTCAATTTTCTATCTATATCAAAAGGAACTGATGATTCCTTAATATTATTACCCATAAAACCTTCAAATGATTTCAAACCCCTGTCTATGTTTGACATTACATCATAATTATTAAGTGGTATATTTCTGAATAATGATGAAAACTTCCATCCTGGATTACCTTTAACAATGATATAATCATTTATTCTTTTAGGGTCAAAACCACAAAGGATGCCTTTCAGAATGTATTGGTCATAGTGTCTTGAATTGAATCCAACCCAAATATCATTTACATTTTCGTTATAAACTTTTTCTAATTTTTCAGAATCATTGATTATTACATATTCTTTCTTTTTTGTCATATCAATAATTACTACCAACCAATCTTCTTTAAAAACTTCAAAGTCATAAAATAACATTCCTAGTCACACCCTTTCTTATTTTGAAGGGTGGATTTTTACCACCCTATTATTTAATTTTAATCTTCTAATGTAAACACTTCTGTAATTTCATATTTACTGAAATCACCTTTACCTTTTTTATAATTAAGTGCATATTCAAAATTATTATCAATTGCTTCAAATATATCCATTATTAAATTTCCATATTGTTTATAATTTTTAAATTCAATAACTGGTGCATCGTTCCCCATTTCAGAAGTCATCATTCTTAATAATTCATTTACAATATGAATTTGGAATCCTTGTGTAATTACTTGATTCATAAATATTATTGAACCTTTGTATTCTCCATCTGATACTATTTTGAACCAAATTGAAACCATTGGGTCACCTTTTGAACTTGGTTTTAATTCCATTTGTTGAATCGCAACTTCATATTCTCCATGTGGTACTTCTTTATATGTAGTTTGTCCACCATTTTCTGCTGCTTCTGCAACATCTTTTGCTAATCCTTCCACATCAACTTCTTTATCCCATTTATCAAATATATTTTTTTCACTCATTTTAATTTACCTTATTTAACCTTTCTTTATTTTAATGATTTATAAATGCAACTATAATTTGTAATGCTTGTTCTTCTGTAAAACCAGCTTTTACATGTGCATCAAATAATTTTTTATTTTTGTTTGCTATATCATTGATTTTTTCATCAATATTTCTTTTTGGTTTATCACCAACTATATTTTCAAACATTGCTTCCGCAATAATTTCTTCAATAGGTTTTGACATTATTATTCACCCCTTCTTTTTCTTGTTCTTGTTGCCTTTGGTGCTTCTTCTTTCTTTTCTTCTGTTGTTTCTTCAACCGCTTCTGCATTTTCTTTGTCTATTTCATTTCTTGCATCAACTTCTTTATTCTCTGCTGCATTTTCTGCAAAAGGTATATTGTCAATCATTTCTTCTGTTGTCATTTCTTCTGATTTTTTACTTCTTCTGCTTCTTGTTTTTGGTTGTTCAGATTCTTCATTTTCTGTTTTTTCTTCATTTTCTTCTTTTGAAGTTGTTTTTGGTTTTTCTTCACCTTTTAATTTTGCTACTGCTGTTTTATTTGCTTCTTCATATACTTCAAGGAATATGTCATAATCTAAATCAATTTCATTTACTGATGTAGTTAATCTTCCACCACCAAATACAACTTCATCTGATTTAAATGATAATGTTCTTTTATTATCATCTGCAATTATTCTTGCAACCATGTCAACCATTCCTGCAACTTTGTTTGCTGCCTTTTCTTGAAGATTAGGTTTTATTGCTGTAATTTTATCACCACCCCTTTTTGTAATGTCTTTTGATGTATCTTCATGTGATATTAAAATTATGTTTTCATAATCTAAATTCATAAGTCTTTTTAATGTTGATAAAAATTCAGTTCTAACCTTGTCCCATGCTCTAAATGAATCATCACTTTCATGTGTAATTCCCATTTGGTCATACATATAAAGTCTACAATATTCATATGTATCTTCAAGTAAATCAACTATAATTGTTTTAAATGTATTTTCTTTCTTTTCTAATTCTGCAATAGCTTCTTTGAATACTTCCCATGCAAATTTTCTTTGTGTCATTCTTCCTGTAACTTTTACTTCATCCTTAATTGGAATAAATGGTGCATCAACAAATTTAATATTTCCATCAGTATTAAGCATTAATGGGTCAGGAAATTTATTAGCAAAAGTTGTTTTTCCACTAAATGGTGAACCATATAACCAAATTGTTTTCTTTTCAATTTTTTCAATATTTCTTCTTTTATTTTCAGGTAAATTCATAAAATAATCATATCCTTTCTTACAATATTCTTGATATTCACACCAACTACATAACCAACCTTCATTTTTTTCAAATTTTGTTTCTTCTAACATTCTTTTTGTTTTAGTTAAAAAGTTAATTACATATTCAGGGTTATAATCAATGTTTAAAAATTTAATTTCTGATTTTTTCAATTCTTCATCAAGTCTTTGCCTAAAATCATTTAAAGTTTCTGTTTTCTTTTGTCTTATTCCTACTTTTGGAACAATTACAAATTTCATATTTCTTATTTTTTCACCAGGATGTGTTTTTTCAAAATAATATTTATATAAATGTAATTGTGGAGATTCTTTATAGTGATAAACATTATTTGAATATTTAAAATCATATAAATCATAATATTTTGTTGGATTTTTTTGATTTATCATTTTTTTACATGCAATTCCACTATTTGCATAATTACAATCACAATTTTTTTCACAATTATCACAAACTTCATCCATTTCTTCCATTGTTAATTCATGCTGAACTGGTACTAATAAATCAATAAAACCAATAAAATCTTCATCTTGAATTTGTACTTCATATTCACCTTGTGGTAAAATACTTTTAACCTTTGGAATCTGATATTCAAGTTTAATTGCTTCATTTATATGTTCATCAGTTATAATTGGATACTGTGCAAAATATTCTTTAATAGCTGTATTCACATCTTTTTCAATTCCAGTATGAAGTGCTGTTCCAAGAAATAGTGGATTATCTGCATTATCAGGTTTTAAAGTTTCATATTTATCCATATATCTTAATTTATATCTATATGGACAACCTTCAAAACATTCTACTCTTGAATGGGATATTTGCATTATTTTTTCACCCCCTTATCAAATTTGAATTGTTCTTCATATGTAATAAATTGTTTACATGTTGGTCTTTCTTTTAGTTTTAAAATAAATTTTTTAAATTCTTCAAATTGATTCGGATATAATACAAAACCAATTCCATTAGCTTGTCTTATTTTTTCAATATTCCAAAGTTGCAATTCTGATGGCTTACCATGTTCACCTTTTAGTTCGACACCCAAAAAATAACCATTACAACAAATTAATAAATCAGGTATTCCACTTTTGGTATATGCTGCACCACCCCAATATTTAATGAACCAACATTTTTCATTTTCAAGAAACTTTTTCACCTTATTTTCAAATTGTTTTTCTGTTGCCATTATTTATCACCTGCTTTCACTTCAATTTTTATATAAGATTTTTTATTTGAAGTTTTTGAATATTCTTTTGCTATATCAGGTTGTTCCTTCTTCAATTTTGTACTATCAATTGATGTTGTAGTTGAAGGTGCATAATATGTAATTTTTATTGCATCATTTTCAAATTTTGTTATACCATATGCTTCCATTGCAGCAAGTAATTTTTCTTTTATTGTTTTTTCTTGTTCTTCAATTTGCTTTTTGGCAACTGAAATTTGTGCAATCGCATTGATAACTTCAACATTAGCATTTTTAAAAACTTGCAAACTTGTTTCACCATTCATTTCTGAATTTTTACAAGAATCAGGTTTTAAATTGCAAGATGATGTACAATGTTCTAGTTCTTCACATTCTATACAACAATGTTCATATTCAAATGGACAACCAGGTTGTTTACATTTAATTTCCATTTTTATTCACCCCTTTCTATTTCTAAAATTTCATATTGTTTAAACAATTCATCATTGAAATCTTTTCGTTTTTGTAATGTTTCATAAATTGCTTCTTCTATGCTATTCTTACAAATCATTAAATAATAAAAACAATTTTGATTTTGACCAATTCTGTGTATTCTTTTTTTGCTTTGTTCAAACAATTCAGATTTATCTGTTAAAGTAAAATAAACAATTTTGTTAGCTTTTTGAAGATTTAACCCCATTGAACCTGCTTGGTATTGTATTAATGTAACTGAATTATCTTCATTTTCATATGCTGTTAAATCTTTCGTTTCTCCATTTACAATTGAAAGTGGTTTTTTATATTGCTTAACTATGTTTTTTAATTTTTTAAGTTCTTCATTATAATTGTAAAAAACAATTAATCTATCATTAGTTGATTCTAATAATTCTTTAAATGCTTGAAATTTTTGTTTATTATATTGACCACATAACTGTCTTGCATATAATCTTTTTGTAAGTGGTGTATCTCCAACTAATTCAATTCTTGGTGTTATATCTTCACCTTCCCAATCTGAATGGTCTTCAAATTCTTTATAATTTAAGGTATCAAATACTATTATTGAATTTTTCATAAATTTTCTATATTCTTTTGATGTAGGAATATTTATTGGAATTTCTATTTGTTCAGGTAAATCAAAGCATTCTTCTGTTTTCATAAATACTGCACCATGTTGTCTTAATTTTTCTTTCAATCTATCAACATTTTTATATGGTTCTTTCTTGTCCACATACCAAAATGGTGTACCACCTAGATTTTGTTTTTTCCAATTCACATATTGTTTGTTGTATAATTGTTCTGATATATTCCAACCTAACAAATGAATTTGTGACCATAAATTTTCATATTTTCCTGATGATGGTGTTCCTGATAACAAAATTACATTTTTAGGTTTCATTTTTAACACATATTTTGTTCTTTCTGCTTTTGTATTTTGTACAATGGAACTTTCATCAAGCATCAATGTAAAATCTTCTAATTCTCTAAAATATGACCTTCTAAATATCAAATCATAATTTATTACACCAACTTTTTTAATATGTAATCCAATTCCTTCCTTGAAATATTTTAATTGTAATTTATCTGTTAAATCATAAATTGAATAATCTTTATAATATTTTACAAAGTGGTCAATCCAATCTTGAATTTTTGATTTTTGACATATAATAATGTTTGTATTACTTCCAAGTTCATTCATTTTTTCAGAACCAACAAATGTCTTTCCAAGTCCCATGTCAAGATAATATGCTACATTATTAAATTGTTTTGTTAATTCTAATGCTTTTTTTTGATGTTCATATAATTCCATTATTCGTTCCTTTCTTCATATTCACCAACATATTCCTTAAATTTTTTAGGACTAATATGATATGACCATTTACTTTTTTTCTTTGAAGCAAACCCAAAAGGTGCTGTTCCCATTTGTAATGCAATTCTAACAAATTCTTCTGATTTACCAAGTATCATTGCAGCTTTCCAAATTGGTACATTATTGCAAGTATTTATATTTAAATCTTGTGTGAATTCTTTCTCTAAATCTTCAACTGTGCAATTAAGAAAGTTTGCAATATCTTCTTTTACATTTTGTTGTGGAATATGTTTTCCTGTTAAATATTGACTAATTGATGATTTACCTTTATTTATTCCTTTTGCTAAATCCACTTGTGAAATTTCTAATTCATTCATTTTCTGTTTTAAATTACTTGCAAAACTCAATTTCTTCATTCCTTTCATTTTTGTATCCTTTAAGATACAAACAAATTAAAAAAATTTATTATTTTTCTTTTTAATATTCTTTTATCTTCTTTACTCCAATATCTGATGCTTGATATACCAAATATTATCATATAAATTGAACATTTAATTATAGCATCCTTAAAACTAATAGTGTCATTTTCTAATGCTCCAACTGTTCCTAGCATCATCATAAAACTTAAAAAACAAATCATTTTATTTTCCTTCTTTCTTCTGTATCTTTTAAGATACAATTAACTTAAAAAAATTTCAACCACTTCTTGGTCTGTTAAATTATATCTTTCTTTTATTATTTGAATTTCACTTTGTGTGAATTCTGCCCCATTTGTACTGTTTCTTTTGGCTGATAATCTTTGTTGTGATAAATCCAATGCTTTTGATAATGTTTCATTGGTATCACCATATAATGCCATTTTTGAATTTAATAAATTCAAATTAACTTTCATTATTTTCACCCCTTTCAATAAACTTATTATTGTTATACTGTTTCATAATTTTAATTGTAACTTTTCCATCAGGCTCTTTTGTTTTTTCTTTTAAAATAAATTCTTGATTATTTCTTTGTAATTTTGAAATATAATCTTCAAATTCTTTTTCATCATCAAACTGTATCATCTGATAAATAGCTGCTGAAATTACTTTTTTCAATTTTTTCACCTTCCTTCGATTCGTTTTGTATCTCGTAAGATACACATATAATATATCAAACTTTTTCTGTTGTCAATACTTTTTGAAAAAAAATTTTACATTTTTTCAAAAAAACTTTCAAATACTGAATAAATATGCTAAAATAATGATATAAATAAATATGAAAGGAGAAAAAATATGACAACTGCTGAAATAATTTACAAATACCGTAAAGAACATAATAACATGTCACAAGAAGAATTTGGTCAAAAAGTAGGTGTTAATCGTGCTGCTGTTTCCAAATGGGAAAAAGGTCATGTTAAAGAAATGAAAGGTAAAACAATTTTAAATGTTTGCAGATTAATTGGTTGTACACCCTATGAACTTATGGGATGGGATGAAGAATTTAATTCATTTAATAAATTAAGTAATGAAGTAAAATTGATTGAAACTATTCAATTACAATATGGGAAAGATTCAGTTGAATTATTAAATTATTTTACAAAACTTAATTCAATTGGAAAAGAAAAAGCTATTGAAAATATAATTGATTTAACTTCTATTCCTAAATATATAATACAAGAAAAAAGGGATGCCAAGGTACTATAATTTATTATGATTTTAGAAAAAATAAGAAATAAAAGTTCCAAGTTGGTTCATGGTTAAAGTTCAAAGTAAAATTCGCTTGGTTGTAAATGGTTCAAGGTGGTTCAATGTAACTTACACTTAATAACAATAACTATAAAAATAAATCATTAAAATTTAATGTTTTTATAAAAAATAAATAATATAAGAATAACCTTGAACCTTGAACCGTTAAAATATAAAATTATTGATTTTTTCAATACTTTGTTGTGGTTCAATGTGAAAGAAAGGTTCAAGGTGAAAACATGAAATATTTAATTAAGTATTCTACAAATCCACCTTCAAAAATATTTGAAGTAAACGATTTGGAAGAACAATTTTTTAACATATTATATTCAAAATTATCTAATGATATAAATGCCAAAATATATTTAATACGATTATCAGATGGAACATTAAATGTTGAATATAAAAATGGTTTATATATTGGAAAAATAAAATTACAAGGAAGAAAACATTCAATGCAAATCTTAAAATCATTATACAAAAGTTATACAGTATATGATGATTTTAATAAACATATTGATGAATGGATTAATTATTTTGATAAATATTTAAGAAAGGAAATGTAAAATGAAAAATCCAAATGGATATGGAACTGTTGTTAAATTATCAGGTAACAGAAGAAAGCCATATGCTGTAAGAAAAACGATTGGTTTTAATAAAAAAGGGTATCCTATTTATCAATCAATTGGTTATACAGAAACAAGAGAAAAAGGGATGGAAATGTTGGCATTATATAATCACGAACCTTGGAATGTTGACAGAGATAAAATAACATTAAAAATGTTATATGAAAAATGGAAAGAAGTTAAATCACCAAGTGTTAATGAAGGAACAAAAAGGTCACTTCAATCAGCATATAAACATTGTGATAAATATTATGATACTGTTTACAGAAAATTAAGGTCTTTTGATATGCAAGATTGTATTGATAATTGTGGTTGTCAATATTCTACACAATGGTCAATTAAGAATTTATTTGGTCATCTTGATAGATTTGCATTTGAAATTGATATTATTAATAAAATGTATTCGCTTATAACTACTGCCCCACCTGTTCCTGAAACAACCAAAGAACCATTTACAGATGAAGAAATTAAAAAAGTATATGAAAATAAAAACGATGAATGGATTGAAACATTGATTTTATATTTATTTACTGGTTTTAGACTTAATGAATTACTTTCAATGGAATTAACACAAATAAATTTAGAAACTGGTTTTTTTAATGGTGGTTCAAAAAGTAAATCTGGAAAAAACAGATTTGTTCCAATTCATTCTTATATTCAATATATTGTTAAAAAAAGAATAAAATCAAACAAAAAATATTTAATTGAATGGGATGGAAAAAAACTTTCTAAAAGTCAATATTATATTTTTTGGAATGAAATGATGGAAAAACTTCAAATGAATCATACCCCACATGAATGTAGACATACTTTCAGAAGTAAATTAGATTCTGCCAAAGCAAATAAGAAATGTATTGATTTAATGATGGGACATAAATCAAAAGATGTTGGTGAACGAACTTACACCCACAAAACTTTTGAAGAATTAAAAGAAGCAATTGAACTTATAAAATTTGATTTTTGGGTTTGAACTAATAACAAATTAGTAACAAAAAATCGCTATTGTGCCTATTTATAAGCATAATAGCGATTTAATGTTTATATTATATCATATTTTTATATAATAAAAAAAGAGTAGTTTAACCTCTAAAAAAAGTTAATACCCTTATTTATAAAGCGACCTCTTTATGGGCATATTCTTCAGTACCTACATCATTTAATATTGCTTTTGCATTTTGATCTGGCATTGCAAATCTTTGTGATAAATATCTAAGAGATGCTCCCAATTCGCCGTCTGGGCCTCCATATTGGCTTATTATATTTTTTGCTAGTTTTGGATTAGGGCATTTTATATTTATAGGATATTGTAATACTTTATTATAGGTCCACATTAAAAACTCCCCCTTTCCCAAGGCCATGGTTCCTCTAACCATCTCCATTTATTACATGGAAATGCAATTGTAAGCGGTCCATATACTTTTTGATATTTATTTGATAATTCTCTTAATTCATTAGCATATTCTTTATGAAGCGCCAATGCTCTTTTGTCATCTGCATGTGTGTCTAAATATTCTGCAAGTTCAACAACTGCAAATCCTAAGCAACGTATTTTTTGTAACATATCTGCCCTTGTCATTTCTTCCTCTGCACAAAATTCTTCTGGCATAATATTAGTAAAATTAAAAGAATATGTTGAAACACTTGGAGTAGGATTTTTTTGGCAACAACTATTATTTGCATTGTTGCAGTTACAATTCCTGTTTTCATTTTCTTCTAGTAACATTTATTACACCCCTCTCCAACCGTATTCATAGCTTTTATAAAAGCATTTTCTTCTATAGATTGACATGGTACATATGGGCTAACTAACTCTGGAAATATTGTTCCCATTTTTAATCCAACACAAGGAGTAAATGTTTTGTTCATTGTCTGAATTGGAACATAGCTTTGACCAAACATTGGATTAGTTGGAAAAACGTTTTCACTTTCTTCAAATCCACAATCGCAAGAAGAATTTTTATTATTCTCGTTGTAATAATCTGCTACTACACCACAATTATTACATGCATCTTGTAGCATATTATTGTCAAAGCTTTTTTGACAACAACACCTTCTATATTTGCAATTATACATTTTAATTATCATTCCTTTCCTAAGGTATTGATTCAGATTAAAAAATTTTTAACCCTATCTTTCCTTATTTGTTTGTATAATACATAATATGACAAAATATTTAAGAAGGTGCTGTATATTTTCATTTTATATATAACATTATTTTTCTATATAGCCACTGGTTTTTTCTGTATACATGTTATCTGTTATTGATTTATATCTTTCGCCATCATATTCATCGGTAAAACCATTATATGCTTTATATATATCATTAGTTTCTGTGTCATAAACTCTTTCATATCCAAGTATTGCATCACTTTGTTTTTGACTCATAATATCATATGATTTACTTCTATTTTCCCAAGCACTCATATAAGAATCAAAAGCTCTTTGTATTGATGCATTTAGTGCAAGCGCTTGTTTAGTTTGAGCATTTCCATTATCTATTGTTTGTTTTACATAACTATCGCTAAATTTTATTGAATTAATAGATTCTAGTAATATTTCTTTATAATCTATAAACTTATCTTTTTCTGATGTTATTGCCATTATGTCATAAACCATATAGTATGAAGTATCTACACCTCCAAGATAGTTATTGCCAAAATTAACAATTGATGCCATAAATAAGCCCTCGCCTTGCTTTGAATTATCACCTGTAAAAGTTCCTCTTAACACTTTGCTATCTAATGCAACACTTTTCATACTAGCTGTTGATTCAAACTCTTCCTGTTTAGTAAAATTTGAAAATTTAGGAAACTTTATTGTAGAAAATGATGGTTCTATTGCACTTGCATATGCTGCTATCTCGTCAAATTTTTTATAAAACTCTTCTGTTGTAGGATTTGCTAAAACCACGGCATCTGCAAACAACTTGTATTGTGAATTATTGCCACTCATGTTGTAGTAATTCTGCCAAGATCTTTTTCCTGCTTCTGTTTTTAATAATGGTTGCATCTTTAACATTAAATATATTTGATTGTTTGTATTTTGAGGGTCATATACCCTAATTGTATAAAATATATCTATTCCCCCTGTTTCAACTGTCCATCCATTTGGTTTTTTCATACTAAACGCTGAATTTGAAAAATCTTCTAACGTAAGCTTATTTACCTCGTTTTCTACAATTTTTATGTTTTTTTCATTTTTGTCACTACTTCCCACTTTATTACCTCTTCCATCATTATTCTTAATAAGCATTATACCAAGAACAGCAACAATTATAATTAAAACACTAATAATTATTATAAACATTTTATTCTTTTTTAAATTCTCCATAATTTTTTCCTCCTATATTTTTTTAGCATGTAAAACAACTCTATATTTATTGTTGTTATCACAGGTAGACAATGTTAAAATACTATCACTTTCAAGCATATCCATCTTAAAATCCCTTATGCTTCTTGCCTTTAAGGTATTTAAAAATTGTTCAAACTCACTATCATTGCTAAATTCTGTTTTAATATAATAATCTTCATTTTCTATTCTATATATTGAAAAAACTTTATAAATATAATTTTTCCCTTCAGTCTTTAGTATAATATTTGTATTTTCTTCATTATTATACCACTCCGGATTCAAAATATTTTGCATAGTCCCAAACATCGAATTATCTTTCATATTGTGCCCATAAATAACAATATTTTTATCTGTGCCATTAAATTTATTTTTGTAGTCCGCAAAAATCCATCCTCCCAAATTTTCGCTTTTATCAAAACTATGATTTAAATAAAATTCATTATTTTTAGTTTTAACAACAGGATACTCAATATTTGTATTATTTACTTTAATCCACGCAATAGCTTCATTATTTTGTTCTTTCAATTTATCAAAATCAATCAAATATTCTTCTTTATTTTTACCATTGCTTTCAACTATTACCGTCTCCTTAATTTTTTTTGCTATTTCATTGTTTTTATTTTTATCCCTGTACCATTCATAAATTTTAATTCCAGAATATATTAAAACAAAAAAAAGTAAAAAATATATAATAAAATAAAAAATAATTTTTGTATTATTATTTTTTTTCATTCTCCTTCCTCTTGTCATTCACTTTCCTCTCTCATACAAAGACTAACTATAACTAGTCCTTATACATTTATTTTTTTCTTTCTAATTATTTTAGATTTTCTATCATTTTCTAACACAATTTTATTATTGCATATAACATTTTGCTTGTTTCTGACTTCATTACAACATAATAGCCATCTTCTTGCTCTTTATAAAAACAATTTACTATATCTCCTAACTTTGATGAATTTTTGTATGTAATTTCCACATTTTTAAATTTTTTTAAATACACATCTTCTGGCAATGCCTCTAAAGCATAATCCAAATAGTACAAATTATTCATATGATTATTTATGTCTATATCTCTTCTATTAACTCTAAATGAAAATGTCTCATTGGCATTTGATGGTTCTATTAGTTTTGATATTTCTGGTTCTTCAAACACTGTTTTGTTTTCTGGATTGTATGCATTTCTTATCTCGTCTGTAATTTGTGTTATGTGACCTGTTTTTGTACTTAATAATACCCATTTAGAAGATGCTATACAAATTAAATTATTATTTTCATCATATATTTCAAAATCCCTATATGTATATAGTTTATTAGTATCTCTTGACCATGTTTTTACAGTCACAGTAGAGCCATAATTTGCTTCTTTTAAAATTTTTATCTTCCAATTAAGTAATACCCATGAAAGGTTTGTTTTTAATGTATCATTAATGCCAAAACCAACCATATCTGAATGTCTACACGCCAAATCCTCTAGCAACAATATTATTCCCCTTAATGTCAATAGTCTATTTTGATTCACGTATTTTACTCCAATACGATATTTATTTTCTATAATCGCCAATTTTAACTCCCTCTTTATACATCTTGTTATTAAATTTTTAAAACTCCACCTATTGTTCTATTTGTAGTTGCTTCATCATGGCAAGAAAGTATTGATGCTCCTCCTGCGATTACTATTATGTCATCCTTTTTTACATAGTTATATTTTTTTGCTATTTCTATGCCGTTATTTATCATTTTGTCTATGTCTTCATCTTTATCAACTAATATTGGATTAATATTCCATAATAAAGCCATTTGTCTATATGTTATTTCATTATCTGTTATTATATATATTGGGCATTGAGGAAAAAATCCTGCCAACATTGTTGCTGTTCTTCCTGTATTTGTATATGCAAATATAGCTTTTGCATTAAGTTCCATTGCAGTAGTACAAGTTGAATAATTTAGGCTATACTCTAAATCTTTGTTTTCTTTAGCATATTCCTTATTTTTAAATCTTTTCCAATATTTAATAGAATCCTCTATCGTTTCACTTATTTTTGCCATTGTTTTAACACATTCTATTGGATATATTCCTGTAGCCGACTCTCCCGAGAGCATTATTGAGGTACTCATATCATATATAGCATTAGCAACATCACTTACCTCTGCCCTTGTAGGTCTTGGATTTAATATCATAGACTCCAACATTTGCGTAGCCGTTATTACAGGCTTTCCTGCTTTAGCACATTTAGATATAAATTCTTTTTGCCTTACTGGTACTTCTTCCATAGGAATTTCTACACCTAAATCTCCTCTTGCAACCATAATTCCATCAGATACTTCCAAAATTTTATCAAAGTTGTTTATACCTTCTCTATTTTCTATTTTAGAAATTATTTTTATATGTGTTCCATCATTTTCTTCTAGTATTTTTCTTATTGCAAGGACATCTTCTGGCTTTCTAACAAAAGAAGCTGCTATGTAGTCAAACCCTGCTATAATTCCAAATTTTATATCATCTATATCTTTTTGAGTAATGCTTGGTAAATTAATATTCATTCCAGGTATGTTTATACTTTTTCTATTTGTAAGTTTTCCTCCGTTTATAACTTCACATATGATGTCTTTTCCATCAATTTTTTTAACAATAGTTTCTATTGTTCCATCATTAATCAATATTTTTGTGCCTATTTGTACTTCATTATATAAATTCTTATATGTAATAGACACCTTTGTTTTATTTCCCAAAATATCTTCATTTGTTAAAGTAAACACATCACCATTTTCTAGTACAATTTCATCATTAGCAAATTTTCCTATTCTTATTTCTGGTCCTTTTGTATCTAATAATAATGATATTGGCTTGTTAACTCTTTTTCTAACTTCTTTTACTCTTTCAATTCTATCTTGCTGTTCCTCGTAATTTCCATGAGAAAAATTTATTCTAGCAACATCCATTCCTGCTAACATAAGTTTTTCTAATATATCTGGATTATCAACAGCAGGTCCTAATGTACATATAATTTTTGTTTTGCGCATTTTCCTATTCCTTATAAATATATTTAGGTTTTTGGGGGATTAACCTATAAACCCATATATCATTATATTTTATATAACTTATTTTGTTATCCATTTTACTAAATTTAAATTTGCAGAATCTAATAGCATTTCGTGTTTTGGCATAACCCTAAAAGTATATCCATAGTTTCCACCATTTTTCAAATTAACTTTTGCAATATATTCATATATTTTGTTTTCTACGTCTGAGCTTTTCATTCTCATTGGAATTATTGTTATATCATCTACAACACCATTTTCTTCAATTTTTCCGTAATATACTTGAACCTCTATATTGTCCGGCAATACGTTTGGCAACTCTACTTTACACTTAACTTCAATATTATTACCTGCATCTATTGTAATATTATCTAAATTATTCTCCTGTGTAATTTTAATGTCATCCCAGTTATTATATAATTCTTGCTTCCACAAATTATATGTTGCAACATTTTCTAAACTTGAGTAATATCTATTATATAAATCACATAATGGCAAATACAACTTTTCTGTATAATCTATTAGCATTCTCGATGTACTAAATCTTCCACCTGTTGACATTATCGAATTTTTCATTAATTCAGTCCATTTTGTAGGTATGCCTTTTTCATTTTTATCATAGTATGTTGGTATAACTTTATGTTCCAATATGTCATATAAACTGTCGCTGTCTGCTTTATCCTGTATTTCATAATTATCATAATCTTTGTTTTGGCCTATTGCCCAACCATTTTTCGAGTTATACCCTTCTGCCCACCAGCCATCTAATATACTTAAATTTACAACTCCATTTACAGATGCTTTTTGTCCACTAGTGCCTGATGCTTCCATTGGTCTTCTTGGGTTGTTAAGCCATACATCTACGCCAGAAATTAAATACCTTGACATTGCTATATTGTAATTTTCTAATAAGAAAACTTTGCCCTTAAATTGTGGTTTCATAGATATTTCATGTATAAATTTTATTAAATCTTGCCCTTCTTTGTCTGCAGGATGTGCTTTTCCTGCAAATATTATCTGTATTGGTTTACCACTATCACTAAATATTTGCGTAATTCTTTCTAAATCCTTAAATATCAGTGTTGCTCTTTTATATGTCGCAAATCTTCTTGCAAAACCTATTGTCAAAGCATTAGGATTTAATCCTGACACTATCTTGTTTATTTCTTCGTAATTATATCCTGTTCTTCTTAACCTTGATATTGTGCTACTTTTAACAACTTCTAATAACTTTTGCTTTCTAGCATTATGCTCTTCCCATAGTCTATCATCAGGTATTGTTTTAATTTTTTCCCAAGTCTCGTCACACTGTATATTATCTTGCCAATAAGGAACTAAATATTTATTATATAATTTCTTTAATGATGGTGCAAGCCATGTACAAGTATGTATTCCATTTGTAACATATGTTATTGGTGATTCATTTGCTGCTATATTAGGCCATATTTCACTAAATAGTTCTCTTGATACTGCTCCATGAAGCTTACTAACTCCATTCTTTTTTCCTGCAATTTTTAGAGCCAAAATTCCCATATTAAAAGAATTTTCCAATCCGTCTTTTGGTTTCATTCCTAACTTCATAAAATCTACTTTTTGTATTCCCAATTCATTCCAATAATCTTTAAAATATTTTTCTATTAAGTTTAGTGGAAAAATATCGTTTCCTGCCGGTACTGGAGTATGTGTTGTAAATACAGTTTTAGAGCTTACAATATCTCTTGCTATTTCAAAAGATACCTTTTTCTCTTTAATGATATTTTCTATTAATTTTAAAGTTAAAAATGCAGAATGTCCCTCATTCATATGGTAAACAGTTGGGTTTAATCCTAATGTACGTAATAATTCAATTCCTGCCATTCCCAAAACTATTTCTTGACATATACGCATTTCCTGATCTCCGCCATATAAAGTTTTAGTAATTTTTCTATATTCTTCTATATTTTTATCTATATCAGAGTCCATTAAATACAATGTTACTCTTCCCACTAATATTTTCCATACCTTTAAATACAATTTCTTTTTTGGAAGCTGTACTGAAATAATAACATCATTATTTTCACAATCTTTTACTGGTATTATTGGTAATGCTGATATATCAATCTCGTTATATTCTGTTTCTTGAATTCCATTGCCATTAATTTTTTGATTAAAATAGCCATTTTTGTACAACAATCCAACTGCTACAAATGGAATTCCCAAGTCACTTGCTGATTTTAAATGGTCGCCAGAAAGAATTCCTAATCCACCAGAATAAATTGGCAATGTTTCGTCCAACCCATATTCCGCCGAAAAATATGCTATTAAATCATTCTTATTGTTAGGATACTTTTTACTAAACCATGTTATTTTACTATTCATGTAATCTTCATAATCTTCTACAATTTTGTCATATTCCTTAAGAAATTCCTCATTTTCTACAATCTTTTCTAATTTTTCTTGAGAAACTTGCTTTAAAAATTTAACTGGATTTTTTCCAATGTTCTCCCATAAATCTATATCAATTTCTTTAAATAACTTTAAAAATTCCGTGTTCCAAGCCCACCATAAATTATTAGCTATTTTAGACAATTTGTCTATTCTCTTTGGCAATTGCGGATTAACTGTTATCCTATTAAATACATACATATTTTTTCCTCCTTAGGTACCTTAAAAATTTCCTTTGTAACTTTTATTCTATTATCTACTAACTTATTCATTTTGTCAATTATTTTAAATTTAAAAACTTAATATCTTTTTCTGTATATTCTTCTGGATTTAAGCCAACTTTTCCTTTCATATTTATTAGCATTGCTAATAATAAAATTGTGTAAATTGTGCCTATTATTAGTAGCGTGTTAGCTGTAGTTGTATATTTTAATAATATTGATGAAATAAGTGCAATAATGCATCTTGATATATTTTCTACCAAATTATATACAGAAGAAATTTTATTTCTTATTTTATGAGTTGTAAAATTATTTAAATATCTTTTTATCAATATGTAAAATGGTCCTTTCATTACATATTGTATTATGTATAGTAATATCAGTATAACTATAACAAACATAAATGGTATATTACTTTTTGCCACTACTCCTAATATTATGCAAGAAACCGTTACAGGAATAGATAATACTGCTAATGTTCTATTTTTTAATTTATTATGAAATTTGTTTTGGTTCATTGTTGTTATTCCAGAAATAATTTCTAATAATGCAAATATTACACCAAAATATTGCTCTGGAAGTCTAATTTCGTCAAGCAAACTAGTTCTTAATGTCGTTAAAATAGCTAATAAACCATAAAATAATGCACCAAATAAAATCAAATTAATTAATCTAGGCGATTTTAATATATCTTTTAGTAACCCTTTTGTATTTTCTTTGTGATTTTCTTTAACTTCATTTCTTTCATCATCTATCTCTTTAAATTTAAAACACAACAATGTTGCAATTACACTCATTATTAAGCATAAAACCATTGGTATATATGGATTTATAACATATAAAAATCCTGCTGCAAATGATGCAACCGAGTTTATATAATAATAGTAACTGGTTGCTTTACCATCTATTTTTGCAAATAAGCTACCTCTTTTTGGATTTCTTGGAATACTGTCATACAACATATTGGTTTCGCATATTCCCTTTATTAAATATCCTAAAGAAGAAAATAGTTGAAATGCAAAAACATACCATATATTTTGTGCAGAAATCAAAACTGATATAGATAATACAATTGATATATTAGCAAAAATTAAACTTTTTCTTTTTCCTTGTTTTTCTATAAATTTTGTAAATGGTATAAGTAATAACATTTTAAATATTGGGTATGCCGCTTCTGTTAATAGCACCTCTGATGGGGAAAGGTTTTTCACTTGTGTTAAAAATAAAAATGCTATTGAATAGTAAAAAAACATGTCCCATGCAAATGCTTTATATAGTGGATATATTTGTATATTTCTTTCATTTGCTACTGTATTTTCCATTCATTATCACCAAATATATTAAATTACATTTATTAGGTCTTGTCAAGGAAAAAATCCCCTTTTACGTTAGTCATTTTAGAGTCACTTTACAATGTTAAAATAATTTACAAATATAAAAATAGCTTTTTCTTATCTAATTCATATAGATTTTTTTTAATCTATAAGTTATAATAAATTTATAAGAGGTGATTTTATGAAGATTTTTAAAAGAATATTAATATTTTTGTTGTTTTGTGTATTAACTATTATCTCTATTTTATATTTTAAAGGTTATAAATTATATAAAGACAGTATTGATGAGGTAAGTTTAACAAATATGGTTACTAAACTTCAAACTGACAATAATTATGTTTCTATAGATAGTTTACCAGATTATTATAAAAATGCTGTAATTGCTGTTGAAGATCATCGCTTTGAAAAGCATGGAGCAATTGACTTTATTGCTATTGGCAGAGCCATTGTAAGAAATGTTTCTAATTTTAAACTTTTAGAAGGTGGCAGTACAATTACCCAGCAAGTTGCCAACAATTTATACTTTATTGATACTGATACCCCGGCACTTATTAGAAAAGTCGCAGAAATTTTTGTTGCATTTGATTTAGAAAAGCAATATTCTAAAAAGCAGATTTTAGAGTTATATGTTAACACAATTTATTTTGGCGACGGCTATTATGGAATAAAGGAAGCTTGTAATGGTTATTTAGCTAAAGAACCTCAAGAAATGACTTTATACGAGGCAACTATGTTAGCAGGCATTCCAAATGCTCCAAGTGTTTATGCTCCAACACAAAATCCTGACTTAACAAAAAGCCGTCAAAAAAAGGTAATACAATCTATGGTAAAATACGGATATCTTTCGGAGGACGAAGCAAATAAATTGATAGGAGTAGATTAAGTTTCTACTCCTATTGATTTACAAAAAAACTAAAGCTCCCTTATTACTTTTGATAAGTATTTCATGCTTGCTAGGCATTGTTCAAGTGTATTACCTGTTGCTCCTACTTCTATTATGCATGCTGCCTTAGATACAAACTGGTTATAATCTGAATTTCTTAATATTATTGGCTTAAATAATCCTGGATATAATTCATTTGCTTTTTCCTGTACTTTTACAGCAAATTTTAAATTTTCTTGCCAATTTTCATGTTCATCTACACCACCATTTGAACCAATTACAAACATTAATTGTGCTGCATATTCCTCTCCTATTTTTACTGTTGGTGCATATGTGTTATCTCCTATTGCATCTCTGTGTAAATCTAACACTATATCATATCCACTATTCTCTTTAAGTATTTTTTCCACTGTTTCTAATGAACTACTATATGATCCAGAATAAGAAGGGTAATCATGATAACTTTCATCATGTATTATATTATATCCATATGGTTTTAAATAATTCTCTAACTCTCTGCCAACTCTTACTACCGAATAATTTCTATCTGTAGTTCTAAAATTGCCTGTTTGTTTATATGGATATGCTTGACTTGGTGTATAGCTCTCGCATGTATGTGTATGAAAAATTAAAACATTTTTCATATTTATATTTATATTTGGTGTTAGTATTTCCTTTGTAAGTTTGTTGTCTGTTCCATTTTTTATTTTTACTCCATTATATTCATCTGTAAATTTTGTTGGCACATTATTTTCCAACACTTCTGTTTTTACTCCTGTTTGTATTTCTTCAACCTTTTCATTTGTTGGCTGTTCTTTTATATTATTATTTTTCACTCTTTCTTCTCCATTACTTGTAATTTTCTCTTCGTGTATTGTATCTATCATCGCTAATTCCATATTTAGCATCATTTTTAATGGTTCTATCTTTGGTGTTTTTGTTTCTGCTTTATTCATAACTTTAATTCCTGGAATTGTTTGATTTATACATTCCAGAAATGTTTTGTCACTAAACTTATTGGTCAAAGCATTTTTATAAGTAGAAAAATATCTAGTAAGTGCAACTACAACTGTTATTACTATAGTTAACTTTACTAGATATTTTACCACTTCTTTTATATTAATTACTGCTAAATTTATCATTTTTATATTTTCTCCTTTGTCCATATGCTATTATATATTAATATATTCAAAGGATTATTTTTTTAGAACTGTTACTTTGCAATATCTTGCTTCCATTGTTCTTCTGATAAATTTACTTCTATTTCTTCCCCTGTTTTCATATTTTTAATTTTTGCCTTTTGGCTTGCAATTTCTTCTTCGCCTATTGTTAAACAATATTCTGCATTCTTTTTATCTGCATATTTAAACTGCGCCTTTAAGCTTCTTTCTGATACATCTTTTTCTACATATATGCCTTTTTTTCTCAAATCCTGTGTGAGTTTTGTAGCATATATTCCGGCTTCTTTTCCAATGTTTGCTATATATATTTGCATATTCTTTGGCTCTATTGGATTTGCATTATATTTTTCATATATTTCTACTAATCGCTCCATTCCCATTGCAAAGCCTATTGCTGGTGTATCTGCTCCGCCTAATTCTTTTACTAATCCATCATATCTTCCACCTGCAAGAACTGTATACCCTTCATCTTTAGAAATAAATTCAAATACAGTTTTAGTATAGTAATCTAAACCTCTTACTATTCCAGTATCAATTGTATATTCTATGTTTAATTCTTTTAATGCGTTTTTTACATTTTCAAAATGTTCCTTACACTCATCACATAGATATTCTGTTATTGCAGGAGCATTTTTGTTATACTCTTTGCATGTTTTTTCCTTACAGTCTAATATTCTCATTGGATTTTTTTCAAACCTTGATTTACACACGTCACAATACTTATCTAGGTTTGGTTCTATATACTCTTTTAATTTTTCTTGATATTTTTTTCTACATTCTGGGCAACCAATGCTATTTATAACTAATTCTATATTTGGAATATTGAATATTTTAAATAATTCATTAGCCATAAGTATTATTTCTACATCTGCCAAATACGAATTTGTTCCTAAAACTTCTGCACCAATCTGGTGAAATTCCCTAAGCCTTCCTTTTTGTACATTTTCGTATCTATACATCGACATATTGTACCACATTTTAATTGGTGATGGTAAACTAGACATTCCATTTTCTATATATGCTCTTACTACACCTGCTGTTCCTTCTGGTCTTAGTGTTATACTTCTCCCGCCTTTATCCTCAAAAGTATACATCTCTTTTTGTACAACATCTGTAGTTTCCCCAACGCCTCTTTGAAAAAGCTCTGTATTTTCAAAAACAGGAACTCTAATTTCTTTAAAGCCATAGTTTGCAAATAGCTCTTTTGACTTTTCTTCTATGTACTGCCATTTATATGAATCTTGTGGCAATATATCTTTTGTTCCCTTAGGTTTTTGTATCATTTTTTTCATTCCTTTCTTTTTTTTACACGTCTTGTGCTTCTTTTAGCTCTAAATATATATTTTTTTCATCTTTAACTCTTGTCATTCTTCCATGACCTGGATATATAATTGTATCATCTGGTAATACTAAAATTTTATTTGTTATAGAGTTTATTATGTCTTCAAAATTGCTTGTTGGCAAATCTGTTCTTCCCCATGTTCCTTTAAATATTGTATCGCCAGAAAATAGCATATTTTCTGTTTCACAATATAAAGAGCTACTTCCCTTTGTGTGTCCTGGTGTATGTATTACTTTAAATTCTATGTTTCCTATATGTATAATGTCATTATCATCCACTCTTGATGCTATTTCTAATTCTGGCACATTAAGTCCAACCTGGTCTGTTAAACTAATACTTGGGTCATATAGCCCTTCTGCATCAAATCTGTGTATTAAAATTTTACCACCCTTTTCTTGTTTTACTTTTTCAACTGCTCCTATGTGGTCACAATGGCAATGTGTTAAATATATATATTTTACTTTAGCTTGCAATATGTTTAGCATGTCTATAATTTTGTCTGCTTCTCCTCCTGGGTCTATAACTATACTTTCCATAGTTTCTTGGTCTTGTATTATATAGCAATTTGTTTCTTCTATTAATCCTGTATTTACTTTTATTCTCTTTAGTATCATTTTTTCCTCCTTACCTCATATACGCTATCTATTTTTCTAAGTGCTTTTAATACTTTATTTAATCCATCTATATTAGGAATTTCCACTGTTATTTCAGTTATAGCGATTTTTTCTTTAGTAGCCTTTGAATTTACAGCAATTAAATTACACTTTGCATTTGAAACTTCAGCTATTATTTCTGCCAATAGTCCGCTTCTATCATTAGCATATATTTCTATATCAACATTATATGTTGTTTTTTCATCTGAATCCCAGTATACATCTATAATTCTGTTTTCTTCTTCTAATAAATTTCGAGTATTTACACAATCTTTTCTATGAACAGAAACGCCTCTACCCTTTGTTATATATCCTATTATTTCATCTCCTGGCACTGGATTACAGCATTTTGACAATTTTACCAAGCAATTGTCAATTCCCTTTACAACAACTCCGGCTTTTGAAGGCTTGTATGTTTTTGCCTTTTCATTAGACAACTCTTCTAACTTTTCTTCTAAATTTTCTTCTTGATGTTCTTTTCTGTATTCTTCTAACAATCTTGCAACTATTTTTCCTGCTGATATTGCCCCAAATCCAACACTTGCATACATATCCTCTACACTATTATACTTATATTTATTAAGTACTACTTGTACAAAATCATGCTTAAATATTTCCGAATAGTTTATGCCTATCTTTTTTATTTCTTTTTCTACTAGTTCCTTACCTTTCACAATATTTTCTTCTCTTTGTGTTTTCTTAAACCAGCTTAATATTTTGCTTTTCGCGCCAGAGCTTTTAATAAACTTTAACCAATCCATGCTTGGACCTTTAGATTGTTCTGATGTTATTATTTCTACTATATCGCCATTCTTCAGTTCTGTAATTATAGGCATCATTTTACTATTTATCTTACATCCTGTCATATGATGTCCAATTTCTGCATGTATATTATATGCAAAATCTATTGGAGTGCTTCCCTTTGGCAAAGACTTTATATCTCCTTTTGGAGTAAACACATACACTTCATCTTCAAATAATTCTGTTTTCAATGTTTTCAAAAATTCTTCTGGGTCTTGCATATCCTTTTGCCATTCTAATGCTTCTCTAATCCATGCGAGTTTATCGTCTGTTACTGTTACATTTGACTTTTTGTTTCTGCTATTATTAGCTTCCTTATATGCCCAATGTGCTGCTATACCAAATTCAGCTATTCTATGCATATCCCATGTACGTATTTGAACCTCAAATGGTGTACCCTTTTGTCCTATTAATGTTGTATGCAATGATTGATACATATTTGGTTTTGGAACAGCTATGTAATCTTTAAATCTTCCTGGCATAGGAGTGTACAGTTCATGCACAATTCCTAAAGCACTATAGCAATCTTTTACAGAATTAACAATAATTCTTAAAGCAAACAAGTCATATACTTGTTCTAAAGTAATATTATCTCTTTGCATTTTTCTATAAATACTGTATAAATGTTTTGCCCTTCCTGTAATTTCTGCTTCGATTCTTTGCTTTTTTAGCTCTGTCTTAATCTCATGCAATATAATGTCTATAAATTTTAGTCTTTCTTCCCTTTTTCTGTTAATTCCTTCCACTATTTCCCTATATTCTTCAGGATATAAATATTTAAATGCTAAATCCTCTAGTTCCCATTTTAATGAATATATACCTAATCTATTTGCCAATGGTGCATACAAGTCCATAGTTTCCTTTGCAATTGCAATTTGCCTATCTCTGGTTAAATATTTCAAAGTTCTCATATTATGTAATCTATCTGCTAATTTTATTAGTATAACTCTTATGTCTTTACCCATGGCTAAAAACATTTTTCTATAATTTTCAACCTGTTGCTCTTTCATACTTGCATATTTTAATTTACTCAATTTAGTAACTCCATCCACCATCTCTGCTACTTCGTTGTTAAACTCTTTCTCTAAATCGCTTTTACTTGTATCTGTGTCTTCTAGTACATCGTGTAAAAGTGCTGCGCATACTGTTGCATCATCTAAGCCCAAATCCGCAAGTATATTTGCAACTTCTATTGGGTGTATAATGTATGGCTCTCCAGATTTTCTTAATTGGTCTTTGTGCTTATTTTTTGCAAATTCATATGCTTTTGATATTAATTTTATATCATTTTTTCTGCTATTTTTTTTCATTGTAGTTATAATTTTTTCTATGGTTGGTTTATTATCTTCCATACAAATAATCATCCCCTTTTGTAATGTCAATTACATTGCTTTTCTAATATCTTTTAAATTCATTTGAATATTCTCTTTGTTTCCAAATGTATTTATTTCAATAGTACCTACAACATCTACTTTATCCCCTAAAAGATACTGTTTTGACAATTCCCCCATATTAAATCCTATTGCATCTATAATATAATTGTCCTGTTTTAATGTTAATTTTAAATGTTTACCATCTGATAGTGCTCTTATGGAATCAATTTTTAAATTCTGTATTAAAAATATTGGCATTTTATTTGCTTCTCCAAATGGCTCTAGCAATTCCAGAGACTTTGCTTCTTCAATACTAATATCTTTTAAATTAATTCTTTTGTCTATGTTTATTATTGGCATTATATCGCTTATATTGCTTTCTTCTGCACATTTTTCTATTTCTGCTTTTAGTTTTTCAAAATTTTCTTTTTTTATAGATATTCCAATTGCCATAGAATGTCCACCAAATTTTTCTATATAATTGTTGCACTTGCTTAAAGCATTGTATAAATCAAATCCTGGTACACTTCTACCAGATCCTTTTCCCATGTCTCCTTCTAAACAAATTAAAATGCTAGGTTTATAATACATTTCTGTAACCTTAGATGAAACAATTCCTATTATTCCATGATGCCAATTTTCTTTTGCAAGTACTATGCATTTTTTCTCTTTGTCATTATTTTTTTCTATTTCTTGTATTACATCCTCAAATATTTGCTTTTCCGTGTTTTGCCTTTCTTGATTGAATTTTACTAAATTCTTTGCTATTTTTAGTGCTTCTTGTTTATCTTCTGTTAAAAATAACTTCAATGCCTCTTCTTGTGCACCCATTCTTCCACATGCATTTATTCTAGGAGCAACTCCAAAAGATATTGCATTAGAATCTATTTTTTTAAAATTTGCTATGTTAAGCAATGTTCGTAAACCAATATTTTTGGTCTGTTCTATTAGCTTAAGTCCTAATTTAGCTATTACTCTATTTTCATCCACCAATGGGACTATGTCTGATATTGTCCCTATACACACTAAATCTAAATATTTTAAATATTCTTTTTCATCTAAGTTCAACTTTATAGAAATTGCTTGTATTAATTTAAAAACAACTCCTACTCCTGCTAATTGATTAAATGGATATATATTGTCTTTTCTTTTAGCATCTATTACTGCTATAGCATTAGGAAGTTGTTCTGCCGGCTCATGATGATCTGTTATTATTGTTTCAATTCCCAGTGTATTTGCATATTCAACTTCTTCTAATCCAGATATTCCGCAATCAACAGTTACCATTAATTTGTATCCCATATTATATATTTTTAAAATAGCTTCTTTATTTAAACCATAACCTTCGTTTAATCTATTTGGTATGTATTCTCCGGTTTCTAATCCAATTTGATTTAAATATTTTTTTAGTACAGAGACACTTGTTATACCATCTGCATCATAATCTCCATATATCATTATTTTTTCTTTATTATTTACAGCTTTTATTATTCTATCTACGGCTATTTCCATATCTGGCAATAAAAATGGATCATAAAAATCTTTTCTAGTAGGATTTAAAAACACCTCTAATTCCTTTTCTTCTGTAATTCCTCTATTAACTAATATACTTGCTAATAAATTACTAATGTGTTTTTGTTCTACTAGCTCTTCAACCTTATTATCATCTATATTATAACATTCCCATTTTTTATTCATATATCTTCTCCATTCTATTGCAACATTTTATACCAATTATCATATAATGTCAATTTTATTACCTTATTAAATAACCTATTTGTAGCAGTATTTCGAAAACTACTATTTTGATAGTTATAGACATTAATAAGCTAAAATTTACAATAGCAACTCCTTTGTTGTTAATTTTTTTATAATTATTTACTATCTGTTCTATCTCTTCTTTTGTCATCTCATTTTTGTCCTGCATATAACTTTTTGCTAAGTACTCAGCCTTTATCATTGCATCTGTTTCTAAATAACTTCTTATTATATAATATATAAATCCTAGTATTGTTAATATGCTAACATGTAACAACATATTTTTTATTTTTCCAAATAGTGCCAAAACTGATAATACTATAAAATATATTATATATATATTTGAATATATGTAATTAAACATTACCATTCTTTTATTTTGTATAGAATGCAAACACTCATGTGCTATTGTTTGTACACGTGTAAATGTATCTTTTATATTACTTATTAAAATAGTATTTGTGGCTACTATATACAAACTTGCCATTTTACTTTCTGTTTCTTTAACTTTTACTTCTTCATTATCTAACTTTTTTAATATCTCATCACATATTATTTTATTATCAGGTAATTTATTGGTAATTTCCGTCAGTTCTTTATCATATCCAAGTTCTTTTATTTTTTTTACATCATCAATTTTTATTCCAAATAAATATTTTATTAAGTATATAAAAATTATGCATACTAAAACAACAATTAAACTTTCCACTTTTTTGCCCCATTTACTTATTCTTTTTTAGTAATTTCTTCGAATTGCGGGCGATTAAAATCGCCCCTACATTTTTCATAGATTACTTTACACTATACTTATTCTATATAGTTTTATTTTCTTCATCCTCACCATTTTCAATCTTCTCAATGTATCTTATGTGCAATTCAATATCTTCTGCTCTAGGTAATTTGTGCAAGAACTTCTTGCACAAATTTAAAATCCGGATATTCTTCTGCAAATTTTCTCATATACTTTAAATTTCTTATTGAAAACCCTTTTACTTCAGGAAACTCCATTTTTAAATCCATTGATAAATTATCTATAAATTTATTTCCCCATTGATTATTCTCTAAAATAATTTTTCCAATATGCCAATACATAAACATCAATTCTTTGTTAACTGCATAAATTGCTTTATATTGGGTATTTAATACTTCCTGTTTAACATTTTCTAATAATAATTTATATTTATTAATATTTATTTTATTATCCATTTTACCTTCTTCCTAATTTTGCAGATGCCATCTACAAAATTACATTTTCCACTTTATTTACTCTTACTATATCATAAAATTTTAATTTTTTATATTAAAATTGCAAAGTTTTAAACATAATTTATTCAAATATATTTATCATTGTCTTGTGAATCTTAAATTAAAAAATGTAGACAAAATTTTTATTTTTGCCTACAAATATTTTACACTAACGAGAAAGCTATATCCCTACTTTTCTTTTTAGTATATTGTAAAATTTATCCCTAATTGTTTTTATAATACTCCCTTTATGGCTTCTGCTATAATTTTGTTTACGTCTACTATCATCACATTAAACTTTACTTCTAAATCAAAATATTTCTTAATTTGCTCATCTTCTATTAATATTTTATACATATCTTCTAATTTTTTCATTTTGCCTTCATCTTTTTGTTCTCCACTATATTGCATAAGTTGTATATCATATCTTAGTTTTTCAAATTCTTCTATTTTGCTTTTAAGTTCAGGATTTGTCATTATTTCGTCTTTCATACTTTTATACTCTTTATATTCTTGCGATTCTTTTATCTCTTGTGCTAATTTGTTTGCTGTATCATAAACGTTCATATTTTATTTTCCTCCCGATGGTATATTTTAAGCATATGCATGTTTCTTTTTAAAGTTTAATAGATTTACTATTTCTGAATCTGTATTTTTAGCTTTTGCAGCCTTTTTAGCTTTTTCTTGTTCTATTTCTTCTGCTTGTTTTTCTGCAACAGTTTTGCATATAGCTTTTTCATATATATAATGTGTATCTTGCGCAATTTTATTCCAATTAAACTCTTCTTTTACTTTTGCCTTTGCATTTTTGGCTATATTATTTGCCAATTTTCCATCATACAATATACTTAATACAGAATCTGCTATTGAATTTGGATTTCCAGCATATGCTTTCATTCCGTTTATTCCATGGTCTACTATTTCATTTAATCCTCCAACATCAGATACCACGGTAGGAACTCCAGCAAGCATTGCCTCTAATGCAACTATTCCAAATGGCTCATATGTACTTGGAAATACAGCTACGTCTGCACATTTGTACATTTTTTGAACTTGTTTTGCATTCAAATAACCTGTAAAATATACCTTGCTAGAAAGCCCCATTGCATCTACCTGACCTCTTAAGTCATCTAGCATGCCACCCTTTCCTGCAACTATTAATTTTGCATCATTATAATTGCTTAAAATTTTTGGCATAGCAGATATTAAATGTTGAACTCCCTTTTCATATACTAGTCTTCCCATAAATAATATTATTTTTTCGTTATCCATTGCATATTGTCTTCTAAATTCATAGTCTCTTTCTATTCCATTAAAATTGGTTATATTAATTCCATTTGGAACAACATTTATTTTATCAAATGGAAGTCCAAATAATCCTTGTACATGACCTTTCATAAAATTACTATTTACTATAACTTCTGTAGCCTCATATGTTAATAACCATTCTGTATCATTTATATATCTTTGAGCTTCATCATGTATGCCTGAATTTCTTCCTGCCTCTGTAGCATGTATTGTTGCTACAACTGGAATTCCAAATGCTTGTTTTAATGTTTTTGCACTTGTTGCTACTAGCCAATCATGTGCATGTATTACATCAAACTTTCCTTCTTTTCTTATTATTTCAGATGCTTTTGACACCATATTAAAGTTAAGTTGCATAACCCAATCTATAAAATTATTAGGTCTTATCATATAATTTTCTACTCTATATACCTTAACTCCCTTATCATTTTCATATTCTGGTAATTCTCCATCCCTATATGTTACTACTGTAACTTCATGTCCATCCTTTATTAATCTTTTAGACAAATCGTGAACTACCCTTGCAATTCCTCCTACTATTCTAGGTGGATATTCCCATGTAAGCATTAAAATTTTCATGGTCAAAAGCCTCCTCTTTCTTTTTCTTTAGATATTTAATTTATTGGTTATATTCTATACAAAAATTCTACAAAAGTAAACAGTATTTTTACTTTTTTTATTATTTCTTAAATAAAAAATAAGGGTGTCCCTTTTTGTCCAAATTGCCCAGTTAGGGACAGTCCCTAACTGGGCGAATTTATTTTTCTAGCAGCCAATCTAAAACATTAACTTTTTTTATTCCGTCATAATCAGCTATTGGATCTATATCCATTGTAAGTATATATTTAGGATAATGGTCATTTATATCTTGTAATGGTGTTAATTCTCTTTCTAATGTTGCCTTTTCTCTTGTTGTATATGCCACTTGAAAATAAGTAAAACCTTCTTTATTTTCAGCAACAAAATCTATCTCTTTTTCTCCTGCTTTTCCTATATATACTTTATAACCTCTCCTTATAAGTTCAAGGTATACAATATTTTCTAATATATGACCTACATCTATATTTCTTCTTCCTAATAGTGCATATCTCATTGTTACATCAGTTGCATAATATTTTTCCCCTGACTGTAAATATTGTTTTCCTTTTATATCAAATCTAGAAACTTTATTAAACACATAACTTTCAACCAATGACTCTAAATAACTTTCAACTGTGTGAACAGATATAGACCTTCCATCTGAAGTTAATGTATCTGCTATTTTTTTAATAGATAAACAATTTCCTATATTATTAAACATAAATCTAGCAACTGTTCTAAGCATTGTTGTATCGGCCATCTTTTTTCTTAGCCCTATATCTTTCACAATTATTGTATTATATAAGGCATCTAAATAATCGTCAATTTCTGATTCTTCTTCTAGCTTTAAAGCATATGGAAATGAACTTCTATTAATATAATTTAAATACATCTTTTCATCTGCATCTTTTTTATAATAATTTAAATATTCTTTAAATGATAATGGATACATTTTTATTTCTATATATCTGCCTGTTAACAGTGTTGCTAACTCGCCAGATAATAGATATGCGTTAGAACCCGTTATATACACATCCACATTTTTCATAATATATAGTCCATCAACGGCTTTTTGAAAATCTGAAACTTTTTGAACTTCATCTAAAAATACATAATATTGCTTTTTATCTTTTATTTGTTCTTTTACATATTTATATAATTCCTTATAAGTGTCAAATTCATTATCTGGATTTTCAAGATTTACTGATATTATATGATTATCTTCTATTCCTATACTTTTTAAATAATCAATATATAATTCAAATAAAGTTGATTTTCCACATCTTCTTATTCCTGTTATAACCTTTATTAAATCTTTATCTTTCCATTTTTTTAATTTTTCCAAATATTCTTTTCTTTCTATCATATTCTCGCCTCCATAATCATTATACTATATTTTTTGCGAATTTGCAATAGAGTGCATTTTTTTATCGTTTTTTATAATTATTTGCATTGAAATTAATTTTTATTCCTTAAGTCCTTCAAAATTTTTATTAAATAAATTAGCTCTAACTTTGGCAAAGTAAAAGAGGCATATATGCCTCTTTTACTTTATTTATATTATATATTTGACTATAAACTATGGTTCTACAGCTGGTGGTGCAACTGTTGTTAATTTTAAATCAAATTTAATGTTTGTTCCTGATGCTTCGTTTATACAATCAATATCTTGTCCTTCTACCCACATATAAACTCTTATTTTTGTAATTCCTGGTGTAATATCAAATAATTTAGTATTAGCTGTAAATCCTTCTACTGTTGTTATTCTTGCTGTAGGTGCATTTTTAAAGTAATCAGCGTATGAACTTTCATTCCAATATTTAGGGGCTGCTGCTGCCGCATCAATTTTTACATCGTTCGCATTTGTAATACCTGCCTTAACACCTGAATATGCTACTGGTGCTGCTGTTATCGATGCTGGATTTATTCCATAATATCCTTGTGCAGTTGTTTTAGCTGTGTCAGTATGTTGGTCACAATTTGGTTCCCATAAATAAAATCCTTTTGTTCCATCCTCCGTTGTATTATATGATAACCCTTGTGCTTGTGCTGCTCCTGCACCTGAAGCAACGGTTCCTTGTTTTATAAATGCTATTCTCGTAGCTCTTTCCAAATACTTTGTTGTGTTATCTCCCTCTGTAGCTGCGAATGTTGCGCCTGAGCCACCTTGAGCATATATAGATTTTGTTGCATCAGCACCATCATATTTTAAAAACATATCAAAAGCAATATAGTATTTTGTTTCTTCTCCTGTAGTTCCTAGCATATGTTCTTCTGTTTGTGCAGTTGCTGTTAAAACATTATATGGATTTCCTTTTTCATCATTTTTGCTTTGTACATCTCCTAAGAACATTGGTAATTTTCCACCTGTAATCTGTGCAGCATCTGCTGCTGTAGACACTGGTCTCATTACTATTGGAAGCTGATTGACTGCTCCTGTATATAAGTCAGTTGCTGTTTTTAAATCTGTTGCATCAATTGATGCATCCCAAGATATCGCATCTTCTGAAATTTGGATACCTTCTACTGCTTTAACCTCAACTTGTAATGTTCCTACTTGAACTTGATTGTTTGCTATAAACCATGCATATGTAGAACTAATTAATAATACTGCTGCAAGCAATAGTAATAGCAATGAAATTTTCAAATTTGATTTCTTTTGTTTTTTTGTTGTTTTCATTTTTACACTCCTTTAAATTTTTATTTTATAAATATATATTAACACCCATTTTAGGTAGTGTCAATAACTGCTGAATAATGTAATACAAATGTATTTATGTAATATTTTTGTCATAAATTAATGCTTTTATGGTGCTACTGTTGATAACTGTAAATTAAATTTAATATTTGTACCAGAAGCCTCATTTATGCAATCAATATCTTGTCCTTCTACCCACATATATACTCTTATTTTTGTGATTCCAGGTGTTATATCAAATAGTTTGGTATTTGTTGTAAATCCTTCTACAGTTGTAATTCTTGAAGGCACATTTTTGAAATATGTAGAATACGATGATTCTGTCCAATATTTATTATTTTCGTCATCTATTTTAACGTCATTGCCTGTTGTTATAGCAGCTTGAACTCCTGAATATGCTACTGGTGCCGTGGTTATAGTTGCAGGATTTATACCATAATGTCCCTGTGCTGTTGTTTTAGCTGTATCAGTGTGCTGATCACAATTGGGTTCCCATAAATAAAATCCGTTTGTTCCATCTGTTGTTGTATTGTATAGTAATCCCTGTGCTGCTGTAGCTCCTGCTCCTGATGAAACCGTACCTTGCTTTACAAAAGCTATTCGTGTTGACCTTTCTAGATGCTTTGTTGTATTGTCACCTTCTGTTTCCGCAAAGCTAGCTCCTGAGCCTCCTGATGCATATATAGACTTCTTGGTCTCTGCGCCATCATATTTTAAAAACATATCAAATGCAATAAAATAATTTGGTTCGTCTCCCGTAGTTCCTAGCATGTGTTGTTCTGTTTGTGCAGTTGCAGTCAAAATATTATATGGGTTTCCATCTACATCATTGTTTGTTAGTATTGTACCTAAAAACATAGGTAGTCTTCCATTTGTAATCTTTTCAGGATTTGCAGATGTTGATACTGGTCTCATTACTGCTGGTAATTGATTTACTGCTCCCGTATAAAGATCTGTTGCTGTATTTAAATCTGTTTGATCTATTGATGCATCCCAAGATATTGCATCTTCCGAGATTTGAATTCCCTCTACTGCCTTTATTTCAACTTGTAATTGTGATACTTGAACTTGATTATTCGAAATAAACCACGCATATGTTGATCCTATCAATATTACTGCAACAATTAA
>OGFF01000348.1_pt1 | contig 68604 bp, 63 predicted proteins | sample 1570751 | NCBI WGS metagenome assembly OGFF01 (sample SAMEA2581951, study PRJEB24529) | metagenome | biome: Human gut stool | place: China | collected 2011 | reverse complement strand
ACAACGCAACCTTCAAGGCTTATTATGATGCCAAGAGGGCTGAAGGCCGGTCTCACTACAATGCACTTGGGCACTGTGCCGGCAAGCTTGTCAGAGTCATCTGGAAGATGCTCACTGACGAAGTAGAATTTAACCTCGAATAAGAGGTCTGTATACCAATATCGATAGATTTTGAAAAAGCACCCTAAGGGAGCTCTATTAAAGTTACCCTTTTTTACCACCGATATGAAAAAGAAATTTTTTGCTAATTTATGGTTGACTTTTCATAGCTGGTCTCTTTTTTGTCTTCTGCGGCTATAAATTTTACTAATAATCCCATTTAAATGTCTCCATTTAATCTTTTAAAGTCAAACGCCTATAAACATACACTTTTTTCCATTCTTCTCAAGCCCATCCATAATAGCCTTTGGGATGTCAGGTTCTTTTGGATGCTCTCGATAATAAATATGTTTGAGTATCTGACGATATGGATCCAATGTTTTATCCTGACAATATATCCATTCCTTTATCATTTCCAAAAAATCATTCTCATCTGCACTATTCCAAAGTGCTACCAGCACTTGTTGCAGACTACAAAACAATGAAGTAATCGTTTGTTTTCTTGCCCTTACCATAGTGTCACACTCTATCTTTCTCAAATAATCTCATGATATACTGGCTAATATCTATGTAATCAAGTGCCTGCTCCGTAAACTCAAAGCTCATGCCATCCTTATCATTTTCAAACTTCTTAAAAATTTTAATTGTACCTTCCTCTGTATATATTTTTAAATTTTGTAAATTTCGACACACCTTCTCTCTTCTGTCTACGTTTACATACTGTCTACCACACGCCAAAATATGACTTTTGGGAATTCTTAACGGGAAAAAATTCTGATATAAGCAAACCGCTTCGTGAAACAACTTTAATTCAGTTAGAGGCAATGAATAATATCCTCTTAAAAATACATTCGGCATTATGCATTGTTTATCAAACAATACTGATAAAGGATAGTCTTTGTAGGCAAACTTCTCCATTGGATCATCCAAAAAATCCTTTACCAGATGCACAATATTTCTTATTTTAGTTGTCGAATAATGATATAAAACTCCTAACTTAGCATACGACAGATTTTTTTCACTCATATATTTATAAAAAATTTCCCAATAAACATGTGACTCTGATTCAAAGTATAAATCAAATAAATCCTGCAAACAATTATGCAACTCAATATATTCTTCCATTAGTTATATTGTTTCTCCCTCATCTTGATAAAACTATTATACTAGCTTTTCCAGACCACTCCAAGTCCATTACAGTGCACAAATTATTCACATTTTTATTGATGTAGTCATAATTATGCTCCTGATCATAGTGAATAGCAAAAGTTGAGACTTAACTTTTTATACTGCTGTAGTATTTATGACTATTATTACAGAAATTCATGGTACAGTAAAGGTACTCGGGTTGCACCGTTTACACTTCAAAAACATTATTACATTTCTTTTTTCATATGGTTAATATATGCTTCTACACCAACAGCTGTTTTTAAATCATACATCTGATTCATTTTTGCAAAATAATTTGAAATAATTTCTTCATCCATTTGGTTTCTACTTGCATCATCCTCTGCCAGACCTTTTCTGGCAACAATCCATGGCTCCTCAAGATGTGTTAAATCTTTTAAAAACCATGCATTATATATTCCAAATGTATTCATTACAAAATCAGTAACTGTTTTTTCCTCTTCTGAAAGCAGTTCACTTATATAATCCTTCGACAAATTGAGTTTTATTTCTTGTTTACCAAACTCTCTATATTTTTCATAAACAGATGGAAAAACCGGTCCAAATTTCCACGCTTCACATGGTTCCAATATAAAAGATTCACCTTCAAATATTTTGCTTATCACCTTTACATAATAAAGAATTTTTTGTAATAAAAGATTCGTAATCTCTCTTCCGGAACTTATAATATATAAAGCAATCTTCTCAGCAGAATTATTATATTTCTTTTCTGTCTCGCATTTTTCAATTGCCCTTTTTACCTTATTTACAGCTACCACAGAAACTTCTTTACTATTTGACTCAACATATTGTTTCATCTTCTGCTCATCTCGTAATACCTGAAATAAAATATTTGAATATTTAACTGAAGGTAATTGTCCATCAAGATATCTTGTTATTGTAAGTTCCCCAAACCCCAACAGTTTTGATAAAGGTCTTTTTTCAATATTATACTTCTCAAGAATTTTTTTAATATCAGGAATGGTTATTAATTCTTTTTTCTTTCGAAATTCTTCTTCAATTGCATCCTCATTCCTATCATCTAACCCAGGAATAAAAATTTCTGATTTACACTCATCACATATGCCATAATACTCTTCATACTTAATTTCAATATCTTTAATTATAGTTTTTGCAGGGCGTTTGAAAATATGGTATGAAACTCTTTTACGGCAATTGCTGCATAAAAGTTCTTTCTTTCCCACACTCATTGTTTTTCTCCTTTATTCTCTTTTCAAATTTTTATATTTTCCATAATTTCTATTTTTGAATACATCAATCTATGAAATTGCTTTCATTATGGCAACCTCACAGATTATATATAATCATCATATTTAATTTTGCCTGATTATACATTTTGAATGTAAAATTCTACTCTTCATCTTCATGAAATGAAATGATAAACATCGGTTTCATGCCATCTGGCCATGTAATCTTTACATATATACAAACATTTTCATAGCTGGAATTTTCAACAAATCTAGGCATCAAGTCTTCTTGGATTTTAAATACATGAACTACATCATTTGGATGATCTTTATTTGTACTTAGTTCACTTTTACTATAGTGTGCTTCTGTAATCTCCAAGAGAATTTCCTTCATCTTAGCATCGTTTACTTTGTATTTTCTGCGAAGTGCAATATTTTTAGCACGATCTCCGGCAAATGTGTAATCAATACCAAGTTCCCCATCTAACACCACTTCATGAAGTCTCTGAGCAATTATCTTGCTCATGGGGCTCACGTACCTCATCTCCTTTCCCCTTTTTTTAATTATATAAATGATACGTTTTTTTGTCAAGTGTATCATTTATGTAATTGAATTTATTTCAATAAATCTCTAATACACAGAAAACTAAACAAGCCGGCGCACCAGCGCCGGCTCCCCTTACCATCTCACTATTCTATTCATTCTACTCCACTGCAAGCCCCTCTTCCCGGATCACCTGCACCATCTCATCCACATACTTCGCGCACAACTCATCACTCTGTGCCTCAACCATCACACGAATCACCGGCTCCGTACCGCTCTCACGCAGAAGGATTCTTCCATCCTCGCCCAAAGCAACGCTGATCCGCTCCTTCTCTGCCTGCACACGCGCATTGCCGGTAACCGCAGCCTTATCCTCAACCTTCACATTCTTCAAAAGCTGTGGGTACATCTGCATCCCCTTGCACAGCGTGCCAAGGCTCTGCTTCTTCTCCAGGATCACCTCCATCAGCATCAATGCCGTAAGGATTCCATCTCCGGTCGTCGCATGCTTACTGAAAATGATATGTCCGGACTGCTCTCCGCCGAGCACATATCCGTTGGCAACCATCGCCTCATTGACATACTTATCGCCAACCGTGGTCACACATACCCCAATGCCCTCGCGCTTCATCGCTTTGAACAATCCCATGTTGGACATGATCGTGGCAACCACCGTATTATTCTGCAGGCGGCCACATTCCTTCAGATACTTTCCACAGACATACAGGATATAATCCCCGTGTACTTCCATGCCGTTCTCATCCACGGCAATACACCGGTCAGCATCTCCGTCAAACGCAAATCCGCAATCCAGATTCTTCTCCCGGACAAGTCTCTGCAGATTTTCGATATGTGTCGATCCACATCCCATATTGATGTTGGTACCGTCCGGCTCATTGCCAACCACATATGTTTTGGCACCAAGCGCATCAAACACACTCTTTGCAATATTAAACGTACTTCCGTTGGAACAATCCAGCCCCACGCGCATCCCATCGTAAGATCTGGTAGCCAGAGAAATCAGATAGCCGATGTAACGGTTCCGTCCGATCGCATAATCCCGCGCCACACCAACCTTGTCACGCAATGCAAAAGGCAGTTCTCCCATCTCACCATCTATGTATTTCTCCAGTGCAGCTTCCACTTCTGCGGAAATCTTGTGTCCGTTTCCATCCATGACCTTGATTCCATTGTCATAATATGGATTGTGACTGGCAGAAACCATAATGCCACAGTCGAAATTTTCTGTACGGACTACATATGCCACACTTGGCGTAGTGGTAACATGCAGCAAAAATGCATCTGCTCCGGATGCCGTAATACCGGCAACCAGCGCATACTCAAACATGTAGCTGCTGCGACGCGTGTCCTTTCCGATAATGATCCGTCCCCTGTGATTCTGGTTGTAATACCAGCCCAGGTAACGTCCAATTTTATATGCATGATCCGCGGTTAATACTTTGTTGGCTTCACCGCGAAAGCCGTCTGTTCCGAAATATTTTCCCATTGTTATTCTCTTTTCTCGCATATCCTATCGTATAAAACCAAATTCTGCAAACACTGTTCACACTTTGTCTGTTTTTTATTCACTATTTGCAAAGGGGGTCTGCCCACTTTTACACAATGTTAAACGTACTTCCGTCGGAACAGTCCACCCCCATACGAGAATCCCATCGTAAGATCTGGTAGCCAGAGAAATCACGGACTACATATGCTACACTTGGTGTAGTGGTAACATGCAGCAAAAATGCATCTGCTCGGGATACCATAATATCGGCAAACAGTACCCCATTTAAAAAGTTTATATTTTTTTAATGGGGTCAGACCCCTTTTATTTCTCAACTGAATATCCTTCTTTTTGGCAGATGGACAGCATCTGTCTCTTTGGCATACCTGTTTTTGGCTTTTTGAGTTTAAAATACCGGATATTTGACAACACCTGAGCTATCGAACAAAACTTCGAACAACTGGCCTAATGGCATTGCCTCTTATTCAGGTTTGCTCCATATTTTTCCATTACATTCTTTAATATTGCAATAAATATATAGTAATCCGTTTCTTCCCTAAGATTCTACTTTCCACTATATAAAGTCATACTATTCACAAATTATTATCTCTCGGCTTCCTTCTATAAATTCGAAATATTGATCTTCCCAAACGACGTAGTTGCATATATTATTGTTTCGATATTTTATTCCATCAATTCCTATCTCTTTGCAACACGATGCGACAAAATTAGGCAGAAGATATTCCTTTACTATTTTCAAATTTTCGTTTTCACCTCTCTGACGCAGCATCTTAGCGAAGTAATTATGTTCCTGGCAGTCTTTCGATAAATCAAGAATTTTTGCTGTTTTTATTGGTTTAAGGCCTACCACTTGAATTCTTTGATTTGTACCTTTGCTATGCCCAATTATTTCCTTTACCGCCCCTTCTCTTGTTTGTGAGATATAGTAGCTACTCTGACCAACTGCATTATACCTTCCATGGGAAGCGATATTCAGAGGCACTTTTACCATTTCTTGATCTAAAAATACCCCCCTTTCATTTTCGATTTTTCTGGCATGATAATATTCATTGCCATCAAATCCAATAAACTTATCCCATTCTTCAATAATTTTATATATTCTCCTTCCTACCGAATGTTTTATTGCGAATATTGGATCTTCATATAATTGACTTTCAAAAGAAACCAATGAATCAAATGAAATACCTGCAAAAAGCTCGAGTATGTTATCTGTTGTATAAGTCTGATTTTCATTAAATTCTCGCCTTGAATTTGAACACTCTGCCTTTGCATTAACAGGAGTTTTTAAAAACACTCTGCTTTTTCTTCGATATTTTCTATTCTCTTTTTTAAGCGTATACATATTTTTTCGAATATAAGCCATAGATTTTCCCCCTCGTATATACTTGTTTTTTATCCAAACATCAAAGAGCTGAAGTTTATAGTTTTTCAACCATAATCTCCAGCTCCGATTAGCCCTTCACCGAATCCAATTATCCGATGGATGATATGCTTTTTTTCACCTCATATATCACTAACTCTCCGTCTCTCCCCCTTTTCACCTCAACATTATTTCCTCGATTGATTATTTGTTGTATTGTTTTCATAAAGTATATAGCATACCTTGATGTGTTATACCCTTCTTTTTCATTCCTTTTGTTCATACTTCGCCTTATTCCTTTCCATCATATTTTATTTATCAAATACCACCTGTTATAATACTTTAACTCCATTTGCCCAACTAATAACTATACTTTCACTTTGTCAATGCAATCAACACCTTTTTTGTCTATCCGAGAAAAGCCTAACACATGAATTTTTCTATGTCAATACGGGTTGAATTTTTTTGTTAATATTTTCACAATGCAGGATAATATCCATTTATTTTAAGGAAAATTTTACCAATTTCTATCACCAAAATAATACCGAACGCAAAAAAGAAATACTAATTCTTGTCTGCTCCAGCTTATCTCGCACTGCGGATAGTTCTTGTCTGAACGTTTATCCTTTTATATAAAAAGATGGCTGATTATCAATCCAAACTTTGTCACCTATACGTATTTTATACATTTTAGTTCTTAATTTCCTTTCGTCATCTCTCATAAAATATTTACCTCCCTGACTTTTCCTCTTATTTTTTACTCTCGTTGCCATTTTTGCGTTTACATCTCATTAGATTTGCTCATTAGATTTCCAATAAAATGCTTGACATCTAATATCTTCCGAAGTATAATATTAAAGATTGATTTTGGTTTCATCCATATTTTTATTTGATGCAATAGAAATATAGATGTGGATAATAGTTTATGTCCAAATATAATTTTAGTATAATCTCACATATTCAGAAGAACTGATTTAAAGTAACTTTATGGTTTATCTAATTATTACAGAGACTTTCCTAGAGGAAAGTCTCTTTTTACATTTGTATATTCCGGTGACATAGGTTCTTCCGCAATTATCCGTTATTATTGTTATATCCCATGTACCTCAACTTTGCTTCAAGCAACTGCCTGCCACATCTTCCATACATTGTACGTTTTATCATTTTTAATCTGCTATTAGTTCCTTCCACAAATCCATTACTGTAATCATATGCTACAGCATTTTCAACTGCATCTATATCTCTTTTTAATCCCTCAGCAAAACTTCTTAAGGGTTTAGGAAGATTTTTACTATATTTTTCAACAAATAAATAGAGCATTGGCACATTATGATTTTTAAAAATATTTCTAAACTCTCTTATGCAGCATTGAAGTTCCCAAATATTTGGATACTTTTCATAAATATATTCCTTATGATTATCTGAAAGCTCAGTATTCATCCACATGTACCTAAACACACCTTCTCGTGTAATATAATCTTTATCTTTTCCCTTACTGCCGGTTTTGTATTTTAAACACTCCGTCATTGTTCTGACATATGGCTGTGGCTCAAAACATTTATTTTCTTTTTGCTCTATTTTGCACAAATAATCAAAAGCATTGCTTTTGGATCCAGAATATCCTTTTTCGTATATTGCCTTTACAGTTTTACTTTTACTCCATCCTTCTTTAAGACGATCTATAATAAAATCATGAAATGGATCAAGTTTGCTTTGATGAATTCCATACATACTTAATTCTTTTGGATCACCTTTACGATATTTTGCAATTGTGTTGCGACCTATTCCCATACGTTTGGCAATTTCACGGTAACTACAGCCTTCTTTTAAAAAATTTTGTATTTGGCAGATCATTTGATAACATTTTTCTGAAAAAGCAGCATAATTATCCACATCAGATGCGATTTTTTTACAATGTTCTTCTGCATCGATAGATGTATCATTGTGTGGGATACTTATTGTTGCAGGGATTTCTTGGTTCAGAGCTTTTTTATTGTTTCCAGTAGGTTCTGATGTAAATGAAATCGGTCTGCCACCTGCATTGCATCGGGTAATTCTTCTGATATTACTTTCGCATATGCACTTGCCCTATCTCTTGTAACCACTTTAACATTTTTATTATTCTTAAGCCATTCCCGCAATGTATCCCCATTTCTTCCATTCAACAATGTTATAGGCTCGTGCGTTTTTTCATTTACTATGATAGTCCCATATGTATGGCGCTTTTTATATGCAAAATCATCCACACCTATTACATCACTAACTTCCGGTTGGGGAAGAGATTCATATCTTTTTAAAAGTAATCGTATTACGGTATCACCACTAATTTTTATCCCTAATGTGTGGCAGACACGGGCACAGCCTTCACAACTGGTTTCAAGAGCCAATGTACAGATAAAATCAGCACATCTTTCTGTCATACGACTATAATTATTAAGGAATCCATCAAAAGTCTCAGCAATAGAAACAACCTCACATTCGTCATTCAAACATGCATACTCATGTGAACAAATTTCAAGTTGAACATTTTTTCCTAAAATAGGTAAATCCTGTACTTTACGAGTATATGTTCCATGATATTTTTGTGTTATACGATTACACTTTGGACATTTACAGCTGCTTGAAGTTGATTTCATCTGAATTATAATTTTATCACTTTGCTGATCAATATCTGTTATCATCAAATCCTTTTCCGGGTAAAATTTATCTAAGCATAATGTATTATTAGACTTTGCCATAAATATTTCTCCCCATACATCCTAATACAAACATTATACTATATATCTGATCATGCTAAAAGAGCCAAAACGGATAATTGAGGAAGAACCCATCGCACAAGAATATTCAGTAATTTGCAGATAGTGCGAACACCTTACACCGCTGATGTGAGAAAGGAGCTCCATTTATCCGAAATTTGCATGGAGTATTTTATTTATGAAGGATAATTAGTAGTTATCGCTTGTTTATACGCAAAGGAGAAGTATATGTTTAGTCATGTTACATATATTAATAGTGAAAATTATATTAGAAAATGGCCTATGGGAAAAGACCTTGGATTACCATTCGAAAGTAGGATATATAAAATACTTTCTAAGCAGTTAGGGCGGCAATACGGCCAAAAAATTAAAATTTGGAAAACAGAAGATACACAGGATAATGGAAAAGACATAATTATACAATCTGAAACAGATTTGCTTAATTTTATGGGGAGAGATTTATATTTAAGAGGACGAAAACGCATTACGATATATATTGAATGTAAATCTTCGGATGATAACAATATTACATTTAATCAACTTGCAGGAAATGCATCCCGTGTAAAAAACGATGATGTTCAATATTATATACTTGTTACTAACACGACAATAGTTCCATTTACTTTTTATAATTTTAATGAAGACTTAAAAAAAATATCCGATAAGCCTATCGAATTTATGTTAGTGGATCAAACGCTATTATTTCCGTATTTGCGGGAATGCGAAGAAACTATTGGAGATACTACAGCTTTTTTAGATTATTTTCCCAAAGGAATATGTGGTGAATATCAAATATTGACAGAAAATAATAATAGCAAAAAAAATTTTAAAATATACCTTCTTATTCGAAACTATAATGAGGAAGAAAAAATCACAATTTCTTTAGGAACAGACCATGACTGGAGTTTAACCCCTGGAGCTATTGACATTAATTTAGGAAAAAACGAATTTAAGTGCATAGAATTAAATGCTGAGCGTGATTACAATGTCGGTATAGACAAATTAAACATTCTTTTTAAATATGAAAATGAAGAAAATATAGTTGAAATCCAAGGACTGAAGTCCGAATTTGACTTTGATCCACCAATGTTCGGTGAACAACATAATAAACTGGTTGATACATTATGTGACAAAATTTTTTCTTTAAATAAATTTTGTTCACAAGTTATAGTAGGAGAAGCCGGGTGTGGAAAAACAAAAATTATTAATAGTTTTAAAAAGAAAATGTATGGCACAGCATTTAAGATTATTTATGTGGCTTGTTCAAAAAATGATAAATTAGTAAAAAAAGATATTGTTGATAAAGCAAAAGAAGAGCAAGTACTACAAGAAGAAATTAAATATGAAAATTTATCAGATATTATAAACCAATTAGAAACAGATTATTTTTCTTGCACAATTATTTTAGATGATATACATAATCTTAGTATTACTATGATTAAAGAAATCAAAGAGTTAATAACCTCTAATTCTGAAAAACCAGTTCTGTTTATTATGGTTGGAAGAAATGACTTTAGTGAAGGTATCTCAGAATATTATTCTTTTTTACAATGGTGTAATTCAGAAAAAACAATACAAATAGATAAAATAAAAAATTTAACAACCCAGGATGCCTCGGCTTTAATTAGTGCTGTTATTAACGATGTTCCAGAATTTGTAAAAGAAATTTTAATAACCAAAAGTCATTGTAACCCACTGTTTATTATACAGTTTATAGAATATCTTTTACAAATGAAAATTGCACATGTTGTTAATCGTACGACTGTTGGAATTTTAAATGTTGATAATTTTAGAGAACGAGAATATATACCAGATAAAATAGACGAATTATATAAGAAAAGATGTAATCAACTAAAAGCGGAACCTGATGGAAAATTGATGGTGGATTTTTTGTATTTAGCCTCTTTTATAGGCCATAAATTTGTCGAAAAAGTTGCTTATCAATATTTTGATGGAAAATTATATTTATTAGAAAATTTAGTACAAAAAAAATTTTTATTACTTCCGGAAGAAGGAAAATTTTCTTTTTATCATGAAACATTATATTTATTTTTAAGAAAACAAATGGAAGATAAAGCGTATATTTGGAAAAAACTTCTCAAATACACTTCTTATCTTACAGATTTTCAGTTGGGAGAAGTATATTTACATTCGAAGGATTATGACAAATCTCTTAATTATTTTCGACCAATAATAGCGGCATGTGATGAGATGCAAAATTATACTGCTACAAGTATTAATCCACAATATTATAAGTATTTAGATTCTGTATTAAAATTACAAAAAATAATGGGCAATACAAAACTGCAAAAGAAAATTGTTTTATACAAAATATATACTGCATTACACTATTATTCTCCAATATTAGCAGCAGAAGTTTGTACAAACATAACAAAGGATATATCTGAAGCCTTGCTAAATGATAAAAAATTTATGTTTGATATTCGTGAATTAAAGGCACATAGTTATTTGAATGCCGGACGGTTAAAAAATTCAGAGAGATATTTAAATGAGTGTCTTACAATGTCTCTAATACATTCATTTGATATAGATAAGAAAATTCTGTTTGATATGTATGACCGGCTATCTGGACTATATATTAAATACAACCATCTTTCGCTGGCGGAAAATTATAATATTTTAGGAGATTCATTGGCAAAAGAAATTAACGCGAAAGATATATGTGCATTATCTGCTATAACCAAAGCAAAAATATATCTTTATCTACAGCCCGAAGTAGCAGAGAAAAATTTAAAACAGGCAAAAGAGTTATTACAGGAGACAAATTCCAAGAGAATATTGGCTCATGCAGAACTTTCATGGATTATTCAACAGTTACCAATTCATCAACATAATGCTGCATGGATTTCTCAGACAAAAGAAAAAGTGAGAGAATTTCAGCAAACGGCAATTAAATATAGCCATGGAAGTTCTATTATTCGTTCATATCTTCTTCTTGCTGTATTAGATTTTTTAGCTAATAAAGAGTCACGCAATTTTGAAGAAACAGAGCAATTTTTATCGCAGGGTATTGATGCAAGCATTAAATTTGGAATTGCAACATATATTTGGGAATTTTACAACATGAAACTGATTATTCGGCAAAAATTGCATTATGATTGTGATTATATTATGAAATTAGTTGAAACTATAAAAAGAATGTTAATGCAGCAAAATTTACTCTATTTAGGGTCATTGGATTTTTGCTATGCAAATATCCTTGTCTTGACTAATATTGCAAGATATTACAAAAAGGAAGGTGATTTTTATAAATTTATGAACAGCATAAGCTGTAGTAATGAACGTTATAACAGCAGTTGCAATTTTAATTGTGGAGATGTTGGGTGTCAATATGTATGTGAGGGGCCTATGAATTTATATAAAAAACAGTATAAACATGTGCATGACGAGAATGGTTTGCTTTTAGTTAATCCTAAAATTACTTATGACTTACTAGACGAAGAAACAGGATACTATATTGCTATATCGTAAAAAATTCGACCGTGCTTAGCATTAATATTAATATTAATATTAATATTACTTTGCTTAAGCACGGTTTTTATTATTTAGTTACAATATAATTTCCAATTACCAATACATCAATTTCCGTTTGTAAAAAAGTTTGTATTGCATCATTGGGTGTTTCTACTATTGGTTGACCAGCAACATTAAAAGAAGTATTTAAAACAACAGGAACACCTATCAATTTTTCAAGTTGTAATAACATTGCATGTAAAAATGGTTCCTGTTGTGATGATACAGACTGGACACGTGCTGTATGATCAACATGAGTAATGGAAGGAAGTAATTTTCTATACTTTTCTTTAACAGTTGTCGCAAGAAGCATATATGGCGAATCTTGTTTTAAATCAAAAATGTCATATTGGCGTTCAGCAATTACTGTCGGTGCAAATGGTCGAAAATATTCACGATGCTTCACTCTTGAATTTAATATATCCTTCATATCAGGGTTCGCAGGATTTGCTAATATACTGCGATGACAAAGCGCCCTTGGTCCTATTTCTGTCCGTCCATGGTGAAAACCAACAATCTTATTGTCTGCAATATATTGAGCTGTTTTTAAGCTTAAATCTTCATCAGAATAGTATGTATAAGTTAATCCTTTCTGTTTAAGAACTGTTTCGATTTCTACATTAGTATATGATAATCCCAAATATGGAAGGTCAATCTTAAATTTTGTTTTACCAAAATGCTTTTTATAGGCAGCAAATGCATTTCCAATAGCTTGACCATCATCTCCACAAGCCGGAAATACAAATAATTTATCAATATCACATTTGGTTAGTAGTTTATGATTCAAAAGACAATTAAGAAATAATCCCCCACCTAAACATATATTATGTTCATTATAACGATGAATCAGTTTTTGAATAAAATGGATAAAAATCTCCTCTGTGTATTTTTGAACTGTTTGTGCTATATCAGCCTTATGTTCGGTAATATAGTGGAGATACCCTTTATCACTTAAAAGACCAATGGCATGTATATCTTTTAAAATATCTTTTGCATATATGTGGTAATTAAAATCATCATATTGATCGTAATTATATTCAAAAAGTGATTTCCCGTACGAGGCAAGTCCCATGGTTTTTCCAGCTTCTCCCCATCCGAAACCAAGTAAATAAGTGATTTGCTCATATTTTCTGCTGATGCTGACTTCTTTATTTCGGATTAATTCGGGCATTCGTGAATATATATGATTACAGGTATCTTTCATATGACGTGTCATTGGTGTTTGATAACGTCCATCAACGTGTGTTACCACAGTATCCTTTCCTACAAAAAGACTTTCCGCTTCACACAAATTTCCATTATAATCACCACCACCATCTGCAATCAGTATTAAAGCATGATCAAATCCTGAGGCTGAGAAGACTGCTTCGGCATGTGATTTATGATGATCAATCATATATAATGGTTTATTTTCGCATTTATAATACGAAAATAGACTTTGTGAAAGATAATCAATATAAGTACTGTTATCTAATTCACCTCCTGAAAAACCTATACAATCAATTTCATTAAAAGTAAGATGAACATACTGTAATAATTTATCAATACATTCAAATGCAATAAGCGCACCGCTGGAATGTTTTATTCTATCAATTCTCTCTTGTGCAACAACACCCAAAACTTCCCCATTTTTGATGATTGCAGCACTTCTATCATGGCCAATATTTATACCTAGTGCAATTCTCTCTGTTGATGTTTTACTCATTTTTTTCTCCTATGTGAATGATAACTACTAATTATCCGTATTTTTCTCCATAAATACTATTTTTCCTTCAATTCCAAATAAATATCCCCTGTACTCTGATTCATTACAACATTTACTTTATCCTCTATATGTATCAAACGCGAACGCATATCTTCAATCTTATCTTCATCCACAATCTTTAAGCGATCTTCTATATGTATCAAACGCAAACGTATATCTTCGCTATTTTCTTTTTGTTTCCTCAGTTCTTGTCTGAATTCCTCGTTGACCTCATCCTGTTTAATCAAATATTCTTTTATTTCTTCCAAGATATTAATTTCCCAATGGACTATTGATCTAATCTTTCGAAACATGATATTCTCCTTTTCTATGATGATCATTTCTGTTTATAATGAATAAATTTGTTCTTTGTATTCATTTTTCACAAAAGTAATATTTGAATATATCTTAACATACATAAAATAATCAGCATCTTCTAATAATCGTATAACCTTCTGTCCATACTCAACATTATTCCTCATCACTTCCAATGTAATAACTTTTGGTTCCTTATTCAAAAGATCATATTGACTAAGTACCTCATATTCCATACCCTCAATGTCAATCGACATATAATCTGGCATATATCCTACTTTATCAATAATCATTTCCAATGTTTTTATTTCAATATTCCTTACCTCTTTCAATTCAAAATCTGAATTTGACAACAAGAATTCGTCCACTCTCTCTTTTTTAAAACTATTTCGTCCACTTTTTTCATCAATCATATAGAAAGGCATTTTTCCGGGATGATTGCCCACACCACAACAAATATTAATATCATCCGGTCTTTCCTTATAAAATTCATCAATCAAATTTGGATTTGCTTCAACATTCACTCCACGACATCCATTCATATAAAAAATTGCTGTGTTGCTGATTTCGTATGGATGATGAGCTCCAATATCAATGTAAGATGGCTTTTTAATTCCCAACTTATTAAATAAATTCCAAATTAAAACATCCTCTCCATTTTGTGCATAAGAATTTACGGCATATTCCTCTCTTAATTTGTTCCTAAGCAAATTATTTATTTTTTCTTCTATCCGATCTTCTTTTCCCTCAATATGTATCATTCTGTTATAAATATCAGATTTCCATTTTTTTGTAAACATATGTATTCTCACTTTCGTATTGTCATTTCTAATTTTTCCAAAGGCAAACTTGAAATATCTATTGTGATATTACCTCTCGTCACTGAACCAATTTTGATCTTCTGTCCTCTGAAGCTTTTGCAGTCTAATATTTCATTTCTTTCTTGCTGATTCTGTGTATATTTTCCATCCTTGAACCACATTCGCCGTACTGGAACTCTAATATTTCCATATAAATAGTATAAGCAAGACGCCCTGTGTTGTCCATCAAAAATCTGATTACTATCGTTGAATAAAATAATTCTTTCTCTACCACTTGGATACCCATCTTTCTTTATTTGATCCAAATTATAAATTACTCTATCTTTATTTTTCTCTACTGTTGCTGTATCTGCATTATAATAATTTACCTGTTTCCTAATATCATTCTCTGAACTATTTCCGTACAATGCCTTAACAACTCTCGACTCTGATATCGGTGCAAGAACTTCCTTTCCATACTCATCATAAGTATCTACAAGTAAATCCGCCAACCAAACCTCATCTTCTGTCACCTTCACCAAATCAGGAAGACACGCAGCAAGCCCTACCAAATTCACAGGATCATAGTCTTTGCTGGAAAATCCCTCTACATCAACAACCATATCTATCATTTTATCCATCTGCTCAGCAATATCATAAAATTCTGCCACTGTAAGATCTAATCGGATATCCTTATAATGAATATGTATTGCTTCACCAATATTATCTTCTATTTCAAATCTGTAATCTGCCCCAACTGGTTCTAAGGATGCTAATGACAAAACTCCTGGATTACTCATACTCTCTCCTAATACTCTGTAAACGTCAAATAATTTTCAATAATACTATCGTATTGCGATTTAGAAATCTGTTCTATTAATGGTCCTGTATAGTGGAAAAAGATTTTTGATAACTTGTATTGTACTCCTTTTTCTTTAAGCAATTCTTTTCTTTCTTCTATTCCATCCACATATCCCTGCTTAAATTCCCTTTTATCAAAAATACTTCTAACAATTAAATAAATTAAAATAGTACCATCATCCATGATCCACCAATGATTTTTTTCATCAAATACTCTGTTTTTCCAGATATCATCGTTAATACATTTGTCCAATGGAATCCACATTTTAGGTGTTAAAGATTTACAACTTAATTTAAATGATGCATCAATATAAAATGTAAATCTATCATCTTTTAACTTCCAAAACTGATACTCAGGCAATTTATATGCAAAATTCCATCCGTTCGCTCTCCCCAAAGGGTGAATCTGTTTTTCAAAATTATGCGAAAGCATAAACTGCTCAAATTCCTTAATATAATCTTCATGGACAACAATATCTATATCCTTACCATCTATTAAATGATCAGGCAATTCATTTGACACATTTTTAATTAAAACATACAGTATTTTCGAATTCGTTAGTTCTTCAAAAAAATTATGAATCACATCTGCCGGTATATACTTCATCTTATTTCCTCTTTTTTATAATATCCAATTGTTTTTTAGCTAACACTATAACCGATGCCATCTGTAAAAAGTCTTTCTCTGAAAGTGCTAAACGTACTTTATCATTTTGTATATGTATTTCATACTTTTCATTCTGACGCGTTCCATGATTTAATTCTACATCCAGATCAGTGCCACCTAAATGAATTTTCCCTATATCTTTTATTTTTTCTCCCATATTTTATTCCTCATTTTTCACAATGTCAGAAACAAATCTTTAATGTGTTCCATGTAAAAATTTTAATGTTGCAACCATACCTGAGCCGACAATTGTTGTTGCGATTCATCTCCATCTATATACAATGTTCCCCGTCCCTTTATTTTTTCTGTTGCCATTACCGCAATATCCTTTTGCTCATCTAACAAATTAGTTGTAAAACTCAATTCATACCACCTCTTTTCGTTAAGCGTAATATCCTCATCACACCAAATCTCATAATCTCCTTGATCACTTAGTAGTTTTAATGGTATATTTTTAGACCAAACAATATTTTTCTTTTCATCTAACAAACATACAGAGAGTTCTTGAGTTTCTTCATACACATTATTCCATGTAATAGTATGAAATACAATTTTTTTAAGATTTCCCTTCTTATTATTGTAAAATTTTTCATTAAGAAAATGATTTTTATCCAAAGAAATAATTTCACTATTCTGACTATATGAAAGATTCCCTCCATATGTCAAATATAATCTCTGATTATAAGTGAACACTATCAACAATAGCAATAATAAAACCGAAACACCTAAAAAAACTTTTGATCTTATTTTATCTATCTCTAGAATTGCTTTTTCTGCAGGCTTTTCAAACACATATATCCTTATTTTATCTATACACATGCACACCAAAAAAATGACAATACAACAAATAATTACATGCAATATCATAAACTTGGACATATAATATTTTTTAGTTTTACATAAAACATCCCAAATATAAAATGTTGTCCAATTATTCATATGAAGTAGGTAAATACCAAATGTAGACGAAGCAATCCAATTTATTATTGCATTAAATCCTAAATTAATATTCTTAAATATCAAAAAACAAAAAACAGAAAAGACAATAATAGATATCTTTTCTATTCCCCATACTAAACAAAAACGATCACTTAAAAATGCAGGAAGATGTTCAAATTTATCATAAAAAATTGAAAATAAGCTATAAAATATAAACAAACCTACCGCAATTCCACACTCACAATATAATTTTGTTCTTTTTTTGTCCGAACAATACTTTCTAATAAAAGCACCAATACAATATAATAATGCCATAACACCAATCCTGTCATTAGATGTCGTATGCCCAAATCCCAATGTTGGCATAACAGAAAAGAAATAAAATAAAGCTAAGATAAATGCAACTGTCATCTTCTTATCTACTCTCTCCAATGCCAAATTAATCAAGGGAGACATAATCAGAATAATTACATATGATGTAAAATACCAATATTGATTACTTGTAATTGGAAGTAGCGAAGTGAGAAAATCAGTTTTAGTAAAATATGTAACTTTTATCCATACAGCTACTATATAGGAAAAAAATGAATAGAAAAATACTTCTCCCCATATTTTCAATAATTTATTTATTCTAAATTTCGATTGTGACATAAAATATCCTGTCAACAACATAAAAATACAATTACCAACTCCGCCTCCTATTCTCGTTACATATTCAAATGCGACATTTATACTTAAAGCATTTTCAAAAGAAATATCATTACAACCATGATCAGAATAATGAAATAAAATTATTCCAATCATAGCAATAATCCTTAATAGCTCAAAATTAGATTCCCTTTTTGTAATAGTTTTTTTCATTCTATTCATACTTTCAATCCTTATTAACACCAATTATTGTACTGCAATAAAAATTGCACCTATAAAAATCATTCCTACCCCACATATACTTTTTATTGATATTTTTTCTTTTAACATCCAAGCTGATATTATCAAAGTCCATACATACGTTAGAGATGTAAGTGGAAGAACAACAGAATAGTCAAGATATCTAAGAAGTAATATATTAAGACAAGAAGCAACTAAATATAATCCAGCTCCAATATATAAGTTTATGTTTTTCATCATTTGAAAAATTCCAATTGATGATGAAGCTTTTTTTAAAAACAAAGAAGCTAACGACCCGATCATTGTCATAATTACTATCATTAAACTCCAAATTATCATTCCTTATCTCCTCCAGCTATCAAAATAACACCAAACATTATCATAAGAACACCTATATTTTTTTGATATGTAATTTTTTCATTTAGGATAACTAATCCTAATAAAATACTAAGTGCATAATTAAGGCTTAACATTGGTTGAAGAACTGATAATTTTCCAAATTTATAGGCAATTATCATAAATAAAGCTCCAATTCCGTAAAATAAAAATCCTAAGGCCAATCCCCTTATATCCTTTTCTATCGAAATTTTCCATAAAAGCTGACCTATACATGCACAAATAGATGATGCAATCATTAAAGCAATGCCTTTTCTATTTTTATAAAAAGATTTTAACATATAATAAATTATCCCCATTTTTAATATTTCACTAAATATTAATCTTTAAAATTTTTTAAAAATTAATACGCTCTTCTTCAATTACCAAAGGTCGATGAAGAATCCTAATATTCATATTTAAAATATATTCTCCAAGTAAACCAATGAAGAAAAGCTGAACAGATCCCAAAAAGAAAACTCCAACCCCAATTGCTGCTACTCCGGCTTCAAAAGTATCCCAAAATATTAATTTTTTTATAAATGTAATTATTGCAACTATAATACTTATAAAAGATAATCCAAATCCGCTAATTGTAGCTACACGTAAAATACTTTTTGAATAGGAAGTAATTCCATTCATTGCAAAATCGTACAATGTTCTAAAATTAGCTTTTGTTTTTCCATGTTCTCTTTTATTTTGAGAATAATGAACCCTTTCCATTTTAAAACCAAGTTCAGAAATAATTCCTCTTAAATATGGAGATGGGTCATCTAATTCTTGTAATACTTTCAAAAAATCTCGATCTAATAACTCAAAATCTGAAAAATGTTGAATCTGTTCAACTTCTGAAATATGTGCAAAAATTTTATAATAACAAGTACGTAGGAAAAATAAAATTGGATTCTCTTTACTATTATCTTTTATCCCAATTACTACTTTTGCTCCATTTTCCCATCTTTTTACAAATTCTAAAATCACCTCTGGCGGATTTTGTAAATCTGCGTGCAATAACACAGCACAATCCCCATCAGCTTGAGTTAATCCATAAAAATGCGATCTTGCTTGTCCAAAATTTCTTGCGTTAAAAATTGCTTTAACATGCTCCCTATCTTCCATAGCTAATTTTCTAATTAAACTTCTACTATCATCTGTAGAGCAGTTGTCTACATAAATAATATCATAGTCATACTTTTGCAAATGTTTTTCAAACAATTCTTTTACCGAATGATATGCAATATTAATATTCTCATGTTCATTATACGTAGGTATTACAATTGAAATTTTTTTCATTTTTTACTTTCCTTATCTTAACGTAAAATTATATTTTTCGTTATCTCAAGTGCTTTTTCTAATGCTTGATCCATATTATAATATTTGAAATCCGCAAGTCTTCCACACAAAAACAATTTAGAGTATTCTTTCGCATCTTTCAAATATCTTTGATAAATTTCTTGAGACTCTTTGGTTAGCACCGGATAATATGGTTCTTCCTTCATTCCCTTTTTATAAGGCAAAGAATATTCAATTGCATACGTTGTCCATCCGTCAGCTTTTTGAACTGGCAACTTGGTATACTCTGTTATTCTAGTAAAACCATCAGCTTGCGGATATGCAACCACTGGTGCTTCTTGAAAACTATTCCTTTGTTCACTCTTCCATTCAAATCTTAGCGATCGATATGGCAAGATTCCATATTTATAATCAAATAACTCATCAAGCGGTCCTGTATAGACTACTCGTCCCTCAAACTCATGATCCTTATACGTTATTTTTTTTGATTTATTATCTAAATTTATAACTGTTTTTGCTTCCGTGTTCAAAGAAACGGTGATATTATGATGATTAAAAATATTTTCAAAAAAAAACGTAAATGACTCTTTGGGCATTACCTGATACATATCATCAAAATACCCCTCTTCATAACTGAACCGAATCGGAACCCTTTTTAATACACTTGGATCAATCTCTTTCGGCGACACTCCCCATTGTTTTGCTGTATACAAGCTATAATCATTTTCAAAAAGGAATTGTGCATATTCACGAATCAAACTATTTTTATGATGCAGCAATTCTAACACTGTAGCAAATTCACTTCCTGGATATGCATCCTTGATTGCCTTTTTGATAGCAGATGCCTTATCCTTTTCGTAGAAATCATCAATCGTCTGAAAATTAAATGGTGTCGGTGTATACTTGTCATTAATGACTGCGCCACAAGTCAAATGATATTCTTCCCAATCAGCAAACCTACACATATAGTCATACAATTCTTTTTTCTTCGTATGAAATGTATGTGGCCCATATTGATGAACTAATATCCCATGTTCATCTTTGTAATCATACATATTGCCACCAATGTGGGAACGTCGATCTATTACCAACACTTTCTGATTCATCTGCTCCGCCAAATACCGTGCAACAACTGCACCCGACAGTCCGCACCCTACCACAATTGCATCATATGGCATTTTAAAATCCTCCATATGTAGTTATGAATTCATGAAAACTCTGCAAATTTTTGTCCTTATCTGCAAGAATCACTTTGTCTACACCACCAATTTTATCAAGTGGCCACTCTACATTAATCTCTGGATCATTCCACATAATTCCATCGTCATACTCGCCATAAAATTTTTCTGCACATTTATAGCTTACAATAGATTCTTCTAGTACCAGATATCCATGTGCACATCCCGCAGGAACCAATATTTCATTGTGTTTTTCTCCAATCAGATCAAATCCTAACCACTTTTTAAAAGTCGGGCTATCTTTTCTTAAATCAACTACAACGTCATACACATGACCATAAATACATCTGACCAATTTGGGTTGCTGCTTTACTCTCTGAAAATGTAATGCACGGATCACTCCTTTATAAGAAGTAGTATAAAACACTTCCTGCAAATCATGATTAATTCCATTTGCTTCAAATACTTCTTTCGAATAATCTTTTGTAAAACATCCTCTTACATCATCTGCATTAAATGGTGTTACTTTTATCAATCCCTCAATTTCTGTCTTTTCAAACTCAAACTTCTGAATCATAATGTCTCCTTCTTCTGAATTTCTAACCACCAGTCTCGCGTTCTTTTACATCCCTCTGCAAAACTGATTTCTGCCTTAAAGCCAGTATCCTTCTCCGTTTTTGAACAATCAAAATCCTCTAATGTAAGATTTATACCGGTAAACGGAATATCTCCAAATACAAAATCCAATTCCGGAGCAATAGCTGATTTCATCTCCAAAAGAAACTCCTTTAATGGTTTTGCATTTGATGAACCTATGAGATATTCATTAAAAGGCTTTCCATTTTTTCCAATCAAATAAAATGCCTTTGCGACATCATCAATATATACAAAATCATAATTCTGCGTTCCGGCCGTAAACTGAGGGGCTTCGCCTTTTATACATTTCTGAATGGTGGTGTTCACCATTCTTGGACTTTTTTCTCCAACACCATAGGCATTTGTAATCATCGCCCATAATAAATCAATACCAATATCTGCTGCTACCGACTTACACATTGTATGTGCAACCAGCTTTCCACTACCATATATGTACCCAAGTCCCGGTTTGTTTCCTGCATTAAATACAGCTTTTATAGTTTCCTGCTCCATAATACTGCCTGCATTCACAAATCGTGTACACCCCACTTTTTTTGCAAACTTCAAACAATCTACTGTCCATTGTGCATTTTTTAACTGTAATTCTGTATTTGCTCTTTGTGATCCTGCCGATCCCGCCCAGGCAAAATGATAAAAAATATCTGCTTGTTTATTCTTCAATGTTTCCTCTAAATCATCAATAGCATCTAATGAAAACGGATAAAATTCTACCATTTCGCTGTCGGGAATGTTACCATTACAGCCTTCCATATCTAAAGCAATTACCCGAACTCCATTTGCTATAAGTGTTCTGGTAACTGCACCACCAACAAATCCATTTGCTCCTGTTACAATTGCTTTCTTCATAATTTACTTATCTTCCTTTACTTTAAATAATCTGTTATCTCTTTGTCCATTTCCTCTACGATATTACCGCCGTCCAAATAGATCTTACTCCATTTAACACAATTATTTACAGCTTCAGCAATATGCCATTTGGGTTTCCACCCCATAGTCTGTTTGATTTTTGAACAATCTAACTTCAGGAATCCTGCCTCATGCGGAGCATTTTTTTCTGATCTGTCTTCCCAGGTTGCATCCTCTCCCCATCCTTTACAAAACAAATCAACTAATTCTCCAGTTGTTACACAATCCTGATCATCCGGACCAATATTGTAATTTCCCTCATATTTTTTTCTGTCTTTCAGCTGCAATTCTGCAAGTTTCAGATAGGTACAAACCGGTTCCAAAACATGCTGATAAGGTCTGATAGAATAAGGATTTCTTACAATTATTTTAGCATTCTTTTCCTGTGCACGTACGCAATCCGGAATAATTCTGTCTTTTGCGAAATCTCCTCCTCCAATAACATTTCCTGCTCTACAGGTAGAAATTACAATCTCTCTGTCTTGAAAGAACGACTTTTTATAAGAACTTGTAACTAATTCAGAGCAAGATTTTGAATTAGAATACGGATCATATCCGTCCAAAATATCATTCTCTCGATATCCCCATGCCCACTCATTATTACGATATACCTTATCTGTTGTGACATTGATAACCGATTTCACACAGTCATGTAAGCGTACAGCCTCTAAAATATTCACCGTTCCCATGACATTTGTCTCATATGTATACACTGGATTAACATAACTCTCTCTTACAATTGGCTGTGCTGCCATATGAATAACGATTTCTGGCTGATATTGATCAAAAATCTCATTTAATCTATCTAAATCACGAATATCTCCGATAATTGAATGCATCTTTTCACCTAACTTAGCCATTTCAAATAGGCTAGGATCTGTTGGTGACTGAAGCGAATACCCTACCACATTCGCTCCAATCTTTTGCAATACTTTGCACATCCAACTTCCTTTGAATCCGGTATGTCCTGTGATTAAAACTGTTTTGCCCTTGTAAAAACTTAAATCCATATTATTTATCCCACACTTTCCACGGAGCTTTCCCTTGTTCCAGCATTTCCTCTAACTGCATTTTATCACGCATAGTGTCCATACACTGCCAGAATCCATTGTATTTGTATGCTTGCAACTCTCCTTCTTCAGATAGTTGTTCCAATGGTTCTCTTTCAAACGTTGTCATATCTCCATCTATATAATCTATTACCTGTGGTTCCAATACCATATAACCACCATTGATCCATCCACCATCTTCTTTTCTTTTTTCTGCAAACTTCTCAATAATATTATTTTCATTAATTTCCAATGTGCCAAACCTTCCACCTGGCTGAATTGCAGTCATAGTAGCAAGTTTTCCACCTTTTTTATGAAATTCGTATACTTCTTTGATATTTACATCACAAACCCCATCTCCATAAGTCAGCATGAAGGTTTCATCGCCAATATAATCCTTCACTCTTTTAATCCGCCCCCCTGTCAAAGTATTTAATCCTGTATCAACAATTGTAACCTTCCATGGTTCAGCTACATTGTTATGAATTTGAATTAAATTCTCCTTTGAGAAATCAAATGTAATATCAGAACGATGTAAATAATAGTCCGCAAAATATTCTTTAATTACCTGTTGCTTATATCCTGCACAAATTATAAATTCGTTAAAACCGTAATAAGAATACTCCTTCATAATATGCCACAGGATAGGCTGTCCACCAATCTCAATCATTGGCTTTGGTCTTAAATGTGATTCCTCTGATATTCTCGTTCCTAATCCACCAGCTAAAATAACTACCTTCATCGTATATTTTTGCGTATTAGATATAAACTACGCTTTTCTCCCTTTCACTAAAATCTTTAGTATTTTATTAATATATCTTATAACATTTTATCATTTTCTTGTTACTTTTTATATTTTCCGTTTATATTCATTGCCAGAGTTTGATTGCACTCTATACCATTTTTACACAAGTACATTTGTTCCTTATTATAATCAGTATACACTCCTAATGCTGCTTGATCCGCTTCAGCCTCACTATTTCCTTTTATTTCAACTGTATACCACTGATTACCTTGAAGATTTTCATTAACATCCACAGAAACAATAGGACTAGAAATTTCTTTCAAAGCAATATCTTTATTACATACTATATCATTTTCTTGATTTAAAAGTGTAATCGTTATTTTATCGTCATCATTATATTTTTTATCCCACGTATACACGCTCAGTTCCAGTTTTGTAGCATAAATACTATCTTTCAAATAAAAAAATTGATCGTATCCGTCTAAATCTACCCAGTTAGTTGTCGTACTTGGAATATTATTTTCAAGATCCTTCCCCACTACAATTCTCTCCATAAATTTTGGTGGATACCAACATAATAAAGCAGGTATAACATAAGCAAGAACTCCAACACCAAATACAAATAACAAAATGCCTTTATTATAGTCCCATTTTTTATAATCAACCTTCACCACTTTTAAATCCTTCGAAAATTTCTTCTGTGAAAAAAAGGCCAATAAAAAAGTGCCTACACTAACTATTGAATATGGTATTCTAATATCTTTTATTTTATAGAATTTATCAATTGAAAAAACAGATGCGTCTAGGTTACCAATACCACGATTAGTTAATAAATAGAACATGTTCTGATTCACATTTACTTCTGGTTCTAATGCAAATAAAATATAATATGCCACTGTAACTAACAACATACATAACATATACCCATCATGTTTTTTATTGTAAAATGCTGCCAATACCCAAAAAGGTATCGCAGATAAAATCCATTGTGGATGATACATTGAAAATCCAATAAAAGCAAATGTCATAAAATTGCATAAACAAATTGCATCTGTAATTTCTCCGTCCTCTTTCCAGTAGGAGTATGCACATATAAATATAAAGCAAAAAATAAATGGACACAAATATGTAAAAGAGTTTGCAAAAAAATTTCCTAAATTTCTTTTATTAAAAGCCAATACCGTCTGATATGACTCCGATTTCATGTACAAAACATTAAATAATAGATAAGGTAAAATTGTAATTATACCATTTTTAATAATATAGAAAATATTTTTTTCTTTTAATAAAAGTAGTATTAAATAATAAAATGCTGCAAATGGCTTTATACATATAGATAACCCAAAAAATAATGATGCTAAAACATTTGTCTTGGTATTATTTTCACCTATCCAAAGCCAAAATCCTATCAGTAAAAAAAGAACATACAAAATATCATACGACCCTTGTAATACAACAATAAAAAACATTAAAGGCATTGCTAAAAAAGCAACCATTATCGAACGAGCTGATTCCTTTTCAATATTGATTTTTAGAGCAATTTGATATAAACACACTGCACATGCTAGTAAGAAAAAAATTAATAACATTTTATTCCAATATAACGCAAAAATAGGCAGTTTTCCATTTACAGGATTTATCCCCAAAATTTTTAATGGAATATTCCATATTGCAAAAATTATATATATAAATATTCCATATACCGTTTCCAATCCTTTTGTTTTTATATTATAATCATAAAAATCTAATATATGCCCCGATAAAATTGCATAAGAACTTGATGCAGTCTGCTGCAAATCATATTCAAAACAAAATAATAAAAATAACACAACACTAATACTAACTACCAAAAAAGCTAATCCGTAATTCAAAAATTCCAATCTATTCTTCTTCATTATTAAGATCCTCATCTATTTAACAACTTTTCTACTTTTTTCTCCAACTCAACTATTGTAATTTTTTTCATACACTCTGTCTCATAGCATTCCACTCCCTTTATTTTTTTACAGCTAATATTCCACTTTGCATTTTCCCATTCACACGGTTCTTCACACACATTAGATCTTACATTCTCATTCTCTGCATATCCATAAAACAGATCCGAAGTTGGTCCAAACAACACAATGGATTTTTTTGCACATAAAGCATGACGCAAGTGCACCAATCCTCCCTCATTATCTATATGTAATAAACTATTTTTTAACAATGCCTTTACTTCTTCCATGGTAGTTTTTCCTACCAAATTAATATCAGCATTCTTCATTTTTGGAAATTGTTCTGGGTCAACTCCACATTGCACAATTTTCAATTCTGAAAAAGATTCTTTTATCAATCCTGCTAAATGATCATAATTTTCCCATTTCCATAACTTGGTGCTATAGGAGTATCTCACATCGCAGCCATGATGAATCGTAATATACTTGTCTGTTTCCAAATTCCACTTTTTCAAAAATTGCTGTTCATCACATTTTATTTCAATAGGAAATTGATAATGCTGTGTTATTTTCAATAAACCATAGATATCTGGCTGTTGCAAACGAATCTGATTTCTTTGGATACAGTAATCTGCTGTTTTTCCATCCCGATATGGACTAAAAATAAAGAAATCACGATGTTCAATCTCAAATGCTTTACACAGTGCTATATATTGTAATAACTCTGGTCTCATCAATTTAATTTTTATTTCACGATAAAAGCAAATCTGGGGAAATCTCGAGAGTTTAATATAAAGGTCATATGTCTTCCTCTTTATATGTTTCTCTTTATCTATCAAATTTACACCATATGAATTATTAAAAATACTTTTTGCACTTCCAACCCCCATCGGAAAATAGATATCAATTTGATCTGTATCTTTTGAATATTTTCTTCTAAAATATTCCAGATAATTTGCAAACACAAGATAATCTCCAAAACCTCCGGATACCTGAAAACATATTCTCAGTTGATCTGGAAGTTTTGAAGAAATTCTTTTTTCTTCTTCGAAATATTTTTTTCTTTCCTCACGATTTTTTATTACATCTATGTAATACGTCACCGTATTATATACCCCAAGTCTTTTTATCATTTGGTTTATGGTCTGCAATTTTTTTATCATAAATTAATAATTCAGGGTATTCTGCATCAGATAATTCTGCACATAATCCTTTGCACCCTCTTCTAATGAATAAAAATCATCTTTATATCCTGTTTCACGAAGCTTGTCCATTTTTGCTTCTGTAAAATACTGATATTTCGGTCTGAGAGACTCTGGCATTTCAACGAATGTAATATTCCTTTCAACACCCATTGCATCAAAAGTTGCTGCTGCCAAATCATAAAAACTTCTTGCAGTTCCAGTTCCAAGATTAAACAATCCACTCACCTTCGGATGCTCAATCATAAAATGTACTACTTTGCACAAATCTTTTACATACACAAAATCTCTTAACTGTTTTCCATCTTCATATCCTTCCTTATAGGATTTAAAGATACCCATCTGTCCAGTTTCTAATATTTTGTTGAATGAATGGAAAATCACACTCGCCATGCTGCCTTTGTAATATTCATTTGGTCCATATACGTTAAAAAATTTAAAACCTACGTGCTGTCTTGGTGCCAATGACTGTTTTTCTACCCATAAGTCAAATAACTGCTTTGAATATCCATAACCGTTCAAAGGCAACAATTTCTTAATATCCATTTTATCATCAAAGCCGAACTCTCCAGCTCCATAGGTTGCTGCACTGCTGGCATAAATAAAAGAACATTGATTTTCTGTACAAAATTTCCACAGTGTTTTCGTGTACTCAAAATTATTTTTATATAAAAAATCAAAATCCAACTCTGTGGTAGCTGAACATGCTCCCATATGAATCACATGAGATACTTTTCCAGCAAATTCTGGTAAGCGATCAAGAAAATCATTTCGGCTGATATATTCTATATATCTCTTATTGCGCATATTCTTCCATTTTTCGGTCTTTTGAATATTATCAACAATAATAATATCCTCATGCCCCATATTATTCAGTTCCCTGACAATACAACTGCCAATAAATCCTGCTCCACCTGTTACGATGATCATTTTATTTCCTCCTTAAATTGTTTTTCTATCTTTTCAATTATATTTGTTGTAGAATGTCCCTCTACCAATGATACATATTCTACCGTACCACCATAAGTATCCACCACATCCATTTCTGGAATATGTTTTCCTTGATAATCGCCACCTTTTATAACTGCGTCCGGCTGAATTTGCCGTATCAATTCACATGGAGTCTGTTCATCAAATATACAAATATAATCAACCATTTCAAGAGCTTCCAATACATACGCCCTGTCTTCCTGACACACAATTGGTCTCGATGCTCCTTTTAACATTCTGACTGATACATCTGAATTAAGCATAATTACAAGAATATCTCCCTTAGCTTTTGCTTCTCTCAGATATTGTACATGTCCTGCGTGAAGAATATCAAAACACCCACTTGTTGAAATAACTCTTTTTCCTTCATTCTTCAATTGCTTAATAATCGCAATTAAAGACTCTCGTTGCACAATCTTAGTTTTCATCTACTTTCTCCACTAACTGGTCTATCTGGATCGGGACTGTTCCCACCTGACTAATAACAACGCTAGCTGCCAGATTACCAAGAACAATTGCTTCTTCCATTGACATTCCACAAGCAATTCCCAATGTTACTGTACTGATAACTGTATCCCCTGCTCCAGTCACATCAAACACCTGAACAGCTTTTGAAGGAAAATCTTTCCTTTCCTGTCCTTTTCTAAATAAAGAAATTCCTTTTGCTCCCCGCGTCACTAATAAAGCTTTTGCTCTTGCTCGATTTAAATAGGCATCTCCTGCTTTATTCAACGTCATATCGTCTTTAATCTTAATTCCAACAGCCTGTTCCAGTTCCAAATTATTTGGCTTTACAAATGTTGCATTTTCAAATGCTTCAATCGAAGAACTTTTTGAATCAATCGAAATTATCACCTTGTTTTCATTGCAAACATGAATAATTTGCTTTACAAAATCAACATTTGTTAATACTCCTTTTCTATAATCTGAAAGTATTACCACGTCCACGTTTTCAATATTCTCACACAGATATGTCAAAATTTCTTCTTCTGACTTTTGAATAATAGGATCTGTCTGTTCCATGTCCACTCGTAATAATTGTTGACTTTTGGTTGCAAATCTTCTTTTGATGGTTGTAGGTCGATTTTTTTCTACAACCATCCCTCTTGCATTAATCTGTCGATCATCTAAATGTTGGCAAATCCAAGTACCACCATCATCATCACCTATAACCCCAAGCATACTAACCTTGGCACCAAGAGCAGCTACATTATGCGCAACATTTGATGCACCTCCAGCAATTCTCGTCATTTTCTTATAGTTTAAAATAGGAATAGGTGCTTCCGGAGATATACGTGACACATCGCCTGTCACATATTCATCTACCATCACGTCACCGATGACAACAACTCTTAATTTCGCAAATTGCTCCTTAATTCCGTTGTATAACTGTTTATTCATTTCTTCCCCTTTATCCAAAAACCCGTTTTTCAATATACTCGCATAAAACATGCACGGTAAATGTATGTATTTCCTGAATTCTAGGAGTAGAATCAGACGGAACTACTAATGCATAATCACACAGCTCCTTTAGTTTTCCACCATCTTTCCCAAGGAAACCAACGGTTTTAATATTCAACTTTTTTGCTAATTCAACAGCCCGAATCAGATTCTCTGAATTGCCACTAGTTGAAATAGCTACAAATATATCGCCAGTTCTTCCGACACCCTCCAACTGTCTTTCAAACACAGAATCATACCCATAATCATTACCTATGCAAGTCATAACAGATGGATCAACACAGAGTGAAATAGCACCTAATGCTGTGCGTTCCATCATAAACCTTCCAACAATTTCTCCAGCGAAATGCTGCGCATCTGCTGCACTGCCACCATTTCCTGCAAGAATAATCTTATTACCGGCTTGCACACTTTCTGTCATTGCTTCTGCTGCTTTTTCTGTAATCTCTAAATATCCGTTTTTTTGAATATCATCTAATATTCGCTTTTTTTCCTCAATAATTTTCTTTACATTTTCCATAATATAACCTCCTTAGCTCTTTTCTATATATTGATTACATATTTCGTCTGCATTACCTGCCATTTGAACTTCTCCATGCTCAATCCAAAGTACATGATCGCATAATTCCTTTACACTTTCAATCGAATGTGAGACATACAATAACGTAACTCCATCTTTCAGCATTTCATTCATGCGTTTTTCGCACTTTTTTTGAAAGGAAATATCTCCGACTGACAAAACTTCATCTACAATCAGTATATCAGGCTTCACAATTGTAGCAATTGCAAATCCCAATCTAGCGGTCATACCTGATGAATAATTTTTTAATGGTACATCTAAAAATTCTCGTATTTCTGCGAAATCAACAATCTCATCAAAATGCTGATTGATAAATTCTTCTGAATATCCTAATACTGCTCCATTTAAATGAATATTTTCACGTGCGGTCATATCCATATCAAATCCGGCCCCTAATTCAATCAGCGGAGAGATTCTTCCACTTACCGAAACAGTCCCTTTATATGGTTGTATAATCTGACATATCAGTTTCAGCAATGTAGATTTTCCTGCACCATTATGTCCAATCAGTCCCCAGGCCTCACCTTTTTTCACTTTAAAAGATACATCTCTCAGTGCCAAAAACTCCTGAAATAATAATTCCTTTTTTAACAGTTTAATAACATACTCCTTGATGCTATCCACCCGCTCGGTTGCAAGATTAAATCTTACTGTAACATGGTCAACATCAATCACAACTTCTGATTTCATATTATTCTCCTAAATATATAATATAAATCGATCCTGCGTCTTTCTAAATGCACATGCGCCTATCACAATCATAAGAATCGAAACAATTAGTCCATAAAACATAATTGGAATCCCAGGAATCTCCCCATTTATCACTATCACTCGGAATTCTTCTATATAATAATACATTGGATTAAAATGCGTAATTGCAAACGCAAGCGATTTTGGTAATAATGATATTGGATAAAAAATCGGAGTCAAATACATCCATGCTGTTGATATAACACTATAAATATATTGTACATCTCTAAAAAAAACAGACGCCTGTGCCAAAAAAAGTCCCAAACCTATGCAAAATAAATATAATTCGAATATTGGTATAATAATCAAAATATACTTCCATGTAAATGGTGCTCTCGTTACTAACGCAACTATAATCAACGCAATCATAGACAATAGCATCGTAATCAACGTACTTGTAACTTTTGACACTGTAAAAATATACTTAGGAACATATATTTTCTTTAATAATCCACTCGATCCAGTTACCGATTGCATTGCAGCATTCGTTGAATCATTCATAAAATTAAACAAAATCTGTCCGCTAATTAAATACAGTGGAAAATTTTGAATATCTGAGCGAAATAAATGCGAAAACACAACAACCATAATTACCATTGTAAACAACGGATTTAAAACACTCCACAAATATCCCAAAACACTTCTTCTATATTTTAATTTCACGTCTCTGGAAACTAACTGTTTAAACAAATTTTTATATTTATAAAAATTTTTAAATCTTAAAATCATTTCATTCATATTCTTTTCACTCTTTAAACCAAAATATGTACACCTTTCTCTTTTACTATTCTTCTACATTCAGAATATTCATCTTTCATCTTGTCATCATTTTTTGAAATTACAATATCAAAAGAATCACTTTCATATGGTAAACACCATTCATCTCCCAATCTGCACTCAATTTCTATCTTTTGTTCTAAAATAGTAAAGCGTTCAAACTCTGTGTCTCCCATTTTTCCAGAATACCCGTATCCATTATCGAATTCGACAACTTTATGTCCTAATTTTTGCAACACATGACCAACCAAGTCCTTTCCCAATCCTACAATAGCGATTTTATATCCTCTATTGTCAAGTAACGTAGCACTTTTTTGCACCTGCGTTACTGTATTAACAGTTATCTGCGTTTGTTCTGCATAAGGATTTTCTTTTTTGCTAATTTGCAATGTGGTTTGCAGATCATGATTTTTATATTGTTCATCGCCATCCTTTATGTATATATAACTAATTTCTTTTTTGACATTTTCCTTTTTTAAATACTCAAATGCATTATTAAACACTTCTTTGGGATTAAGATCATACATACACAATGCATGTCCCAAATCTTTTATACAAGAAAATGCCCAATCCTTATGCGTACCCATACAATTAGAGCATTTTGCGGATACCAAATTAATATTTTGCGGGTACGCATACATATTGATTGGCGTAGGTCCGAAAAGAACAATGCATTTTGTTCCCAATTGTGTTGCAAGATGAACCAATCCTCCTTCACAATCAATATGTAGCAAAGACTTTTTAAGCACCCATTTAGTCACTTCCATAGTTCGCCCCAAAACATACTGATCCACGCCAGCTATTTTTGCGTTTGATATGGTTCCTAATTGTACCACCTTAAAATTTGGATATGTTTTTTTAAACAATCTAACAAATTCTTCGTAATGTTCCTGTGGCCATACTTTTGTCTGCATAGTAGATCTTCCCATACTATCAGCACCACGATTAATTGTTATATACGTTTTACTTTCTAATCCCAATTCTTCTATGCATTCTGAATATTGCTCTTTCAAATCTACATATGCATATTGATCCGATACCCGAAAAACGTCCCCCATCTTTAACTCTGTATAACGATTAATCCCTTTAAATCCACATATTTTAAAATGCATAGCTTCTCGATACCATTGTTGTTCTATCTCTGGCCTGATTGTTTGCATCATTTTTCCTAATCTTACTATCTTATCTGAGAAATCCGGCATTATTTTAGAAAGTCGATATTGATTGCATGATAAAACGTGTACAAAATGTTCTACCTTAAGTACAACATCATAAATAGATCTATTTCCTCTCAAACTTTCATAAGGGAGTACTCTTACTCCAGGTCGGGTTCCATAAATTGCATTTCCAAAAACCATATTCTCACAGTATACATCAATTCTGCATACTGTAGAAAGCAATATTTCATCTAAAAGTTTTGAACTTATAATATAGTCTCCAAAGCCTCCCGTCGGATAGAACGCAATTACTATCAAATTTTTATCACATTCTTCCTTACGAATCAAATCTAATTCAGATCCGTTTATGAGTTCACGAAGTAAATGTGCACTTGCAAAAAGAACAGCACAATCTTTTATTCTCGCTTTTATTTTTCCCCCATAATAAACTATCGTTTTTGTTTTTTCCTTCATTCTTTTAATTATTCCATTCATTTTATATCTCTCACACTATTTCATATAGTTATTATTAATTACTTTTTTTGTAAATGAAAGTAATGAATCATATGTATCATATCCATATATTTCTGTGCCAGCTTTTATAATCCCTATATTTTCAATTCCCAATTTTGTCAATTTTTCCACATCTCTTTTTCTATCTCCAATTGCTGCACTCACTGTCAAATCAATTTGATAATCTTTTGTTGCTTTTTCAAACAAATATGTTTCTGGTTTTCTACATTTGCATTGAATATTGTACGGTGATATAATTCCATCTGGATGATGTGGACAAATATAAAACGCATCTATATGTGCATTTTCCATATCCAATAATTGATTTAATCGTTGATTCACTTTATCAACATCTTTCATCGTAAACATTCCTCGTGCCACTCCAGACTGATTTGATACAACAATCACCTTATACCCAGCTTCATTCATCAAACGAATTGCTTTTGCAGCTCCAACCAACAATTCCACTTCATTCGGATTTGACAAATAATGCTTGTCAACAATTATTGTTCCGTCTCTATCTAAAAAAAAGGCTTTATTCATTTTTTTCCTCTATTATGTCTATTATTTTATTTAACACTTCTTGCTCCGATATTCCCAGCAGACATTCTCTTTTTTTACAGTTCCTAATTTTATATTCCCGAGTTCCATAACAAGGTCTACACGTACATTCTTTATTCGTTACATAATGTGCCAATTGTGAATATGGTCCTATTATTTTTTCGTCTGTTGCTCCAAAAATTGTCACTGTAGAGATTCCAACAGCAGCAGCACAATGCATTATTCCAGTGTCTGCACCCACAACAACAGAACACTGTTTAAGCAATGCAACCGTTTCTAGCAACGTCAACTTTCCTGTTAAATTGATTAACTCATCTGACAATTGTTTTTCGTTCAAAGTCTCAGCTTCCTTTTTCCCTCCAAACAATATCACCTGATAGCCATGTTTTTCTAAATTTTTAATTAGCTTGTAAAATTTTGGACTTTCCCACTCTTTTGCATTATAAAATATTTTTTTTAGGCCCTTTCTATAAAAGAAATCTCCCGTTCCAAAACACACTCCTATCCTTTTCTTATCCGTCTTAATTATATACTTTTTTCTGACAGACTCATCAAAATCTTCCGGAAATGAAATTAATGCTTCTTGAGGTTTTAATGTATTTGTTACTCCAACACATTTTAAATGTTGCTCAACTCTATGCACACAATTGCTCACATCAATTTCCATGTATTTACCACATAGTGGCTTTTCATGTTTTATTGAAATCACCTTTTGGCATCCACCCAGTTTTAACAATAAAACATCCCACCCTCTTGGCGATTGTCCAAAAGCATATGCAATATCATATTTTTGCTTCTTTATTTTCAATAAAACAGAAAATATTTTTGTTATATTCTCTCCTGTAACATCCAATTCATAATATTCTTCTGCCAAGCCAATATTTTTCACAAAATCACCTTGTTGTTCATTTCTCACCAACATATGAATTTCTGCATATGGATGTATTTCTTTTATTTTCAAAACCGCTGGAAATGTCATAACCAAGTCGCCAATACCATGATGACATTCAACCAAAATTTTTTTTCTTTTCATAAATTTGCAACTTTATCTATCTTCTTAAAGAACTATTCCTACCATTTTTTATTTTTAAGTTTTCTGATATACTTCACGCATTTGTACTTCCACAATTTCTTTTCCAAATAATTTAATTTTATTCTGATCGACATTTCCCATCTTTCTAAGTTCTTCTGAATCCATATCTTTCAAATATCTAAGTTTATCGAATGAAGCTACATGCAACATTTACATCATACCCCATTTTTTGCAATAAGTCTATATTGGGCATATTAAATTGATCAATCATAGAGGCTACGGACGCCAGCATCAGAACCTTTTTCATGTCTTCTTACTATTTCTCCTAGGCTTCAACAATCTCATTTTTTTCAAACTGGAAATAATCATCTTTCCATGTCACATAGCAGTTATATCCATCTCCTTGATACTTAATTCCATCAATGCCAACTCGCTTGCAACACCCCGCCACATAATTTGGAAGCAGATACTCTTTTACAACGGTTCCCACCGTATGACAAACTTGAAATCGTAGATGATTGATAAACCGATTATTTTTAGAAACATCCTGTGACAAATCAATCAATTTCGCTTCTCTGCATTTCTTTAATGTTGCGATCTGCACATTTATTTTTTTGTTTCCGGAATGTCTATACACTTCCGCAAGTGCCCCTTCTTTTGTATCTGTGAAATAATAACAACTCCGTCCAATCTTATTGTATCTGCCATGACCAGAAACCATAACTGGAGCCTTAAGCATCTCTTGCTCTAAGTACGGTTGCTGATCACCTTCCAAACAACGTGCATGATAATATGACGCATTTCCCAAAGATACAAATGTCTTCCACCCACTTATTATTTCAAAAATACGTTTTCCCACTGGGTTTTCATACGCAAAATATTCATTTTCAAATAATTCACTCTCGAATTTAATAATCTCCGAAAGTGAAATTTCCGAAAATAATTCCAACGATGATTCACAATCAGAAACTTCCCGTGCTCCCAATCCCTTTGCAGAATAGTCCCTGTGATAAAACTTTTTTTCTTTTGGATCAAATTCAACTTCTTCAGTCTCTGTCAACGCTTTTGCAGCAGGTTTCGTCAAATCACGAACAACTGTCTTTGCCCCACGTGGCATATCTACATTCACATCATTTGGAATAAATTTTACAAAAGCAACGTTTTGTGCCGGCAGCCGATTATTTGCCATGGCAGAAGTTTTTACGGCTGTCTGCCATGACTTTGCTAACTCACGTTTATACAGCTCTGTTGCATGACTTATGTTGTACTGTTTCAACTGTTTCTGAAACTCCTGCATTTCTTTTGAATATGCTGCGTTACGAAGCGTATCACTCAATTCCTTCACTTTCGCCATAGATGTCGTCATTTTCCAATCATCTTTCAGCGAAGGTATAGCCGTTTTTATTGCCATCTCTGAAAATTGTTTTTTCAGTTGTTCCAATTGATCACCACACAGGTTTATCCTCGTTACGTTCTGAAGTTCTTTTTGCATCTGCCTCCAAGCATTGTCTCCTCCACATATACCTAATTGCTCTTTTATGATCTTTTGCAGTTCGCGCGGTTCACACGTTATATCATCCATATTATTACTCCGTTTTATTTACTACTTATTTTCCATCTTGGTAAATATACATTTTCCATCACACACTCCACAGCCTTTCTTCCAAACCTCTGCACCTTTTCTGCATTGATCTGTCCCATCCTCTGAAAATCAGCCAGTTCCTTATGCTTCATTTCATACAGTTTCCGAAATGCTGCTTCGTAATCTTCTTTGTTTCCAGGCGATACTAATATACCACCCTTTCCATCTTTTATCAAATCCACATTTCCGCGAATCCTGCTGCACACCACAGGAAGTTCCTCTGCCATGGCTTCCATCAGTGCCACCGATAATCCCTCCCGGAACGAAGATAACACAAAACAGTCGGATGTTTGTAAGATTTCATGTAGATCATTGCGAAATCCCACAAATCGGATATGTTCCTCCAATCCATGCTCTTTTACATACTGTTCCAATTCTGCTTTCTTTTCTCCAATACCGCACATCACAAAATAAATATTCGGATTATGCAATTGTTCGATTGCCTCAATCACTGTCTTTTGATTTTTATTCGGAGTGAACTCAGCAGCATTTGTGATCAAAAATGCATCTTGTGGAATTCCCAACTTCTTACGTTTCTCTTCCTTTTCCTTTTGAGACAAACATTCCCTTTGCGTATCTATTCCAATTCCCGGCACGTAGGTAAGCTTTTTCATCTTAAATTTCTTTTTTGCCAGCTTGTAGTCCTCATGATTGATCGTTATCAACACATCCGTCCATCTGCTCAGCATCTTCTCCACCGGATAGTACACCAGCCAGTTCATAACCGGTGCCCCCTGATAGAAATGAAACCCATGTGCCGTATAGATCACTTTTGTTCTGGTCCGGTGTCCGGCAATCCTTGCGACCACACCACCGATCGGGCTGTGACAGTGGCAGAATGCGTATCCATTTTGCTTCATCAAACCTTCTACCTGCCTCAATGCCCTCATGTTCTGCCCCAGGTGTTTGATATTCCGTGCGAAATCAATCTGGTAGCATCGCACATGCATATCCTGCAGTTTTTGCTTCAATTCTGCGACACGCTCATCCGAGCAGGTATTTCCTTCGATAAAATTGCAGGCCACATCTACCTCGTACCCCAGTTTCTGCAGCAAGACAATGTTTGGCATATTAAATTGATCGATCATTGAGGCGACGGACGCCAGCATCAGGACTCGTTTCATCTTTCCCTTTCACAAAATAACCACCTAGCTATTTTTATTTTCTAATTTCAAATATTCTTTTTTTATTTCACTGTAATACTTTTGAACCCTTTTCCATCCCAATACATCAACAGCCCCAACCACAAAAGTCAATATCCAACTAATTAAAGTAATAAACACACCGCCCAAATCATCTGCCCTGACCACACTTCCATTCATCGCGCGCATAAATATCTCATAAAGAAATGGCTGCGCATCTTTAAAAATAAAAATATCAACCCATTCATACAGTATAAATACGGTCATACTCCCCATGATGGCTAACAATACAATCATCTTTACAATCGCCCAAAACAGATTCTTCCCCTTTTTATCATTTTCCAAGCTAACCACACGCTTCTCAAGGTCATTGTCCGTTTTCTCAGCTTTAGCCTCTACCATCTCCACCTTGTCATCCCCGATCACCGAAGCAACCTTTTCTTTCGATTGCTCGACAACCACCGGACGAAATGGAATAATTTCTTTTTTCGGCTCACATGTCATATGAAAAATATCCGGATACGTCTCTTTTGTATACTGCATAAAATCATCCTTGGAAACACTGTAAAACGGTCTCCCCTCGTTTTCTACCCGTGTTGGTTCCAGGATTGCCTGACAGTGATAGCATTGATACGAAGGAGCAAATCCATCACATACGAAGACATTCTGACTATGGCATTGTGGACAGCTATAGTGCAATTCTTTTCGAACCAGATTTTTTGCACACAGAACCTGCAGCATACTTTTGGTATATGTAATTTCCAGATCCAGCCGTTCACTCAGGTCCTGCATCGTAAACTGTTTACATTGCCTTTGTGTCAACTGCGGCAGGATTTTCATACATTGCCGAACCGCTTCTCTTTCGTTCATACTCTTTATAAAGCCCCCATATCTGCTGGAATTCTTCTTCCGAATAATATTTTCCTTCCAAAATGTGCAGCGTCAGAAACTGATAATTATCAGCCTCATATTTCACTTGTAATACTCCTCGCGCTCTTGGGAAATTGACCGTCAGGGAAATAATTCTTTTCACGATATCCAAAGAATCCCTGATACACATAAACGTCTTGGCATCATAAATACAATCTACGCCATTTTCTCCTGTTAAGTTTGCCGACAGATTATCTCTGTCACTGAATCGAATTTTTGATATATATTTTTCATCGCTTGGAAGAAGCGTATTCAATGCATGATCTTCCCGGTAATCATATAATGCGGTCTGTTGAATCAGGCGATATAGTTCTTCCTCTAAATTAATAATTCCATCCGGCATATATAATTTTCCGTCTTTTTGTTCTACATGATGCAACGGAATATTTTGTAACATTGCATCGATAATGCTGCTAAGGCTCTCTCTCTTATCATCAATCTCTTTTATATTTGGAAGCCGTTCAAAAAACTGGTTGAACAATTCTTTGCTCATGTCATACAATACATTCTGAGGATCAACCTCTCTATTGTTGTCCAATTCCAGTTCTAATGTTTCTTCTACTATACTATAGATTTTATCAAGCTGAATCTGCGGACGGCTCTCCTGTATAATTCCATGCTGATTCCATACTTTAACAATCATGCAGCGCTGTTCCAGATCAATGGTTACCGGAAGATAGGAACACTCCTCCTCGATCGGACCGGCAGAATCTTTTAACATGCAGAATACAAAAATCAGATGCACCCTGGTTAAATTTCCATTCCTTCTTTCTTCCTGTATCGCTGCAAGCTTCGTGGAGTCTTCCTTCGGTGGAATCGTCTCTATGATCTGGTTGTATGCCCAATCGGGGATCTGGAATTTGCGCATAAGTCTGCCCCACGAATCCCTGCTCTTTAATCGCAGACAGGTCGAAGCAGTTAATGAATACACGCGCATCAATCGATGATGACCATATAATAATTCTTGAAAGAAAAAATCATTCAGATCCTCAACAGAAATCAATCCGCTTTGACAAAGCTGTTCTAGCAAAACCCGATGGTCCGAAAAAGACAGCCTCTGCTCATTTGCAATTTTCTGTTCGGTAAGAAATCTATTCAGGCTTGTTGATGATATATTATCGATAAGTTCCTTAACTATATGCATTCTCTTGTCCTCTGTCTTCCGTAACCCCAAATCCAATAAATATTATTTTTATTATATCACGAACCTTTATCTTACTCAATGTAAAAAACCGGTCAGACTTATCATCCAACCGGTTTTATCACTTCTACCGAAACTATGGCTCCATATTTTTTAATAATGCATTAATATTCTGCGTATATAAGTTTTCACATAATTTCAAAATTTCTGTTTCAATCTGCTCATCGCTGATTGAAACTCCCCTCTCGGATCAGCAATTAATATCTCCAATTCATGAGACGTTCTCCAGCAATTTACAGCTTCTACAACGTCAAGCATGATCTCCAATGCCTCACGCAGCTCATCCACTGTCACAATAACAAAATTATCCCCCGGATATCTTGCATCATAATAATAGTCTTTAAGTAATGCCAGATCTTTCCTCTCTAATTGTAAGGAAGTATCCACCCTTTTAATCTCATCGTATAAGGCACGCAAATTATGGGATGTCATTAGTTTTTCAATTCCAGTACAGACCAGTTCTGCCACAGATTTCAACATTTTTTCTGCGATTTGCTGTGCCGAAGCTGCAGCCGGATTGCAGTATACAGGTGACACTGCATCCCTTAAATACCAGAATTCATTGCACGCAATAGAATAATAAGAATTTGCCTTTATCATATTTTCAACTCCTTATAATCTCTTCTTAACTGTTGTGTAAACTTTGAATTATCATGTTCGAAATACTGCGGTGTTACAAAAACCACATCCGCATGCAACATCTCGAGTTCCTCCCGCAAGGCTCCCATCATCCATCTTTCCGGTTTTTCCGGAACTATGATGCAAAAGTCGATATCACTGCTGGCCTTATAATCATTTCTCGCGTAACTTCCAAAAATCCCCAAACTCTGATATTTGATACTCGAATTTTTAATAATATCTACGCACTTATTCAACCGGTCTTTAAAATCATTTTCAACAACAGGTGACACGTACGGCATCCCTAAACCTCCACTCTTTCTATTAATCTGTCCTATCACAGTTTCTACAGATTCCACCATTTTTTATTCTTCATGATATCTTCTATCAATTATAAGTTATGCAATTACCCGGGACACAAATTGGCGATTTTTCCCATTCTGATGCTCAAATTGAAATTCGAATTCCAATGTAACTTCCGAACTGTTCACCATATTATTTTCCCCTTCAAAATATACATAACCATCAAGAGAAACATCAGCTTCCAATATGCCTCTCACAATCGTACATGTATCATCCTCTTCCTGTTCTACCCGGACAACTTTGACATTTTCTATTTGATCCAATTCTGCATAGTCAACATATGTCTCAAACGCTTCATCCAATTCCTGACCTTCCATGTTCATAACAGAATCGTCAATTTCATTATACAAGTCATCCCAAAATTCGTTTTCTATGATTGTAGCGACCAGATTTCTATCATATTTCACGTATATCAGTCTCCCTGTTATATACTTCGGTATCCATGTAATCTTCCAGAATTGTATTGACATCCCAGCCGTTCATCGGCTCCATCGGTTCTGCCAAAACCAGATGCGTTTCTGCATCTTCATGCAAACGTATTACCTGTATATTTTCATCCACAGACTCCAGCACTTTCGGAGCATGTGTGGAAACAATAAACTGAATATTTGGAAAAGTATTCTGTAAAGCCGGAAAAATCTTCTCCTGCCACTTCGGATGCAGATGCAGATCAATTTCATCAATCAGCACAATGCCATCCCCTTCCAACGGATTCTCCCTCTTCGGATTTGCAATTGCCAGCCTCCGGCTCAGATCGCCTACCAGTGCGATTACACTTTTTTCTCCTTCTGACAATTGATAAAATGCCAATTCCAATTCTTTTTTGATGACAATAAGTTCCGCATCTTCTTCTGTTACTTTCACACGAATTTCCGAAAATCCATCTCCCAATGCGTTTAATATGGCTTTTTTTACTGCATGTAACTGTGGATCTTCTGCATTCGGCGTTTCCACTCGTATACTGTTTTCATATTCCTGTCTTCCCCGGAACCATTCAAAAAATAACCGGAAATTGATCACTCCTCCAAATGCAGAATCTCTCCACGCATCCAGTTTCCCTGCTGCTCCTGTATAACGCCTTCTCAATTTACGTGTTTTTTCATTATAGCGGTCAACTCCATAAAACACATAAACAGGAATATTTTCATTATTTAAAGTAAACTCTTTCTGTGGTGTTTCCGTGTCATCGTTTTCATACTCTTCTTCTGTTTCCAAATAATCTCCCAGATACTGTTTTCGAATATATTCCGAAACTCTCTTCAGTTCTTTGGAATTATGCAGATTTTTCCCCTGAATTCTTTTTCGGTAATAGTGAAAATTATTTTCCTGGTCTTCAAGAAACAACGTTATTTTTGTTTCTTCTTCTCCAACTTTTACATCTTTTTCTCCTAAAAGAGAGGCTGTTATCTGTTCATCCTGTGCTGCTTCCTGCATAATTCTGGAAAAGAGAAGATTGCAGACATCCAGTATTGACGATTTTCCCATTCCGTTTACTCCATAAAAAATGGCATCTTTTCCGTTTAATACTATTTCTGTATCTGAAAAACCTCTGAAATTGTGCACTTGCAGTTTGTCTATTCTCACGCTTTTCTATCTCCTAAACCTTCGAATGCATACCATTAAGCTATTTATTATCTTTTCAGTAGTATCATACTTTAATTCTTTTATTTATGCAAGATTTTCCCATTCCAGCTCTTATCCTTCCGTCCTTCTTACCGACTCTTTCCAGTCACACACACGATATTCTTCCTTATATTCACTCATCTGCATATCGTACACACTGTCACCAAACGCTTTGCCCGTCAGGGTGCCAATTTTTCCCGGAATCTTTTTCATCAGCCGGATGATCCAGCCAGTCGCTGGAACCATCACAAGCCGGTGTCCTTTTACCACAGCGATCATCTGCACCAGATCCGAAGTATTGATATACTGCTCGTTCTGCGGAAAAAACACTCCGTTCTCTTCGTTGTCGATCATCCGTTTGACAAACTGTGCCAGATTTTCTATATAAAGCATGGAACGCTGATTATGTACAATCGGAAATAGCGGAAGCTTTCCTGCCAGTTTTGCAAGCTGTGGATAGTTTCCCTTTGATCCCTTTCCGTAAATCATCGGCGGGCGCAATACAACAACCTTAAAACGTTCATCTGCCAGTGCCTGTATTTTCTGATCTGCCTGCCATTTGCTGTCTCCATAGAAATTCAATGGTTTGGGAATTGTATTTTTTGTAATTTTCTTTTCTCCACATCCGCTGTACACAATCATGGAAGACATAAAGAGAAACTGCTGCACGCCTTCCTTTTTGGCTTTTTCGGCTGTCTCTACTGCCAGATCTGTATTCACGCGGTAATACTGCTTCTTTTCTTCTTCCGTCACCTGTCCCACATCTGCATGTGCGATTCCCGCCACATGATAGACCACATCATATGCTGAAAAATCGTGTGTCCGCCAGGTTTGGGTTCTCATATCCAGCGTGTCAACCTGGTAGTACTCCGGCCATTGTCTCAGCCATGCCTCCACGGAAGTTCCCACATAACTGCCGCTTCCGGTGATCAGAATCTTCTTTTTTCTCCTGCCCTTTTCACGTTCTTCTGTGTCTTTTGCAATGGTTTCCTTTTTTACGCTGCTCTGTGTTGTTTGTTCCGGTTCCAATGCCAGTTGCACTTTGCGTTTTTTATTTACATATATGGTTACTGCAAGTTCTGTCACTGTTGCCAGGCCAAACAACACTCCCGGAATGTTTCCTTTTTTCTTTTCCCGGTTCTCTCCCTTATGTAAAATATGGTGAATTACAGCCCAAAATACTGCCAGCGCGGTTGCTGCCACTGCTCCGCCTAATATAATTTCTCTCTTCAGTTTCTGTGGATCGACCAGTCCGCTTTTGTGTGCTTCTGTCTCTTCTTCCACTTTGTTCAGTTCGCCAGTTCCACCTTCAACCACGCCATCGTGCATGAGCACGGAGCCAATTGTGCCAAGAAAACATTTCAGATCCATCCATGGTCCCAGATGTTTGACATATTCGCCATCCAGTCTTGCTTTGTCCGGAATCTCCAGTTCATCTCTGCCATTGATCTGTGCCCACCCGGTCAGCCCCGGTGTCACATCATTGGCACCATATTTCTCACGCTCTGCTACCAGATCATCCTGATTCCACAGTGCCGGCCGTGGTCCTACGATACTCATTTCTCCTTTGAAGATATTAAAAATCTGTGGCAGTTCATCCAGACTGGTTTTGCGCAGGAATTTTCCTACCTTTGTGATGTACTGCTCCGGATTCTCCAGCATATGTGTCGGCACATCCTTCGGTGTGTCAATCCGCATGGTACGGAATTTGTAAATCTGGAAGAAACTCCGGTGGATGCCGACACGCTTCTGCTTAAATAATATCGGTCCAGGTGTATCCAGTTTGATCGCAATACATAAAAAAAGAAGGAGTGGTGATAAGATCACTATCGCCATCCCACTTAATATGATATCAATTCCTCTTTTGATGTAATGGTATCCTTTCATGGCTGACTTGCTCCTTCCTGATTTCACTTATTTTCATAAATTTACATATGTTATATCATACTCTATTTAAAAGGATATTGCAATAATTGTAACCGGATACAACACCTTTATCAAACCAAAAAAGATATCAACGACATCGTAATAATATTATATTTCAGCTATAAATTTTGAAGGATAATTAAGAGTTATTTGTTGAAAATCAAATTAGAATAAAAAGCAGGATAATATAAGATTATCCACATTCAACTGGAAGGCTGGGTCATAGAAACCATGGAATTATTGCTTTATCAATTAAAGTTTATGGAAAAATTAATAGATAAAATACATGAAGGTGGTCGTTATATTTTAATAAAAGGAAAGTCAGGTAGCGGAAAATCATTTACATTAAAGCAACTAGAATCTGAACTTAGTAAGGATCAATATCAAATAATAATTTTTGACGGCGACTATCAATATGATGATCGAGAGTATTATCCTTTCAAAAAAGCTTTATTTTTAGGAGAGGATTCTGCAAAGGAATTAATTGCTGGTGGTTTTGCTGAAGCATCCAAAGAGATACCTGTTGCCGGTAATATTATTAGTTACATAATTAAATCCTTCGTTGAAAAGCAATCAACACCACATAATTTACTTTTGAATAGTGACGAACAAAATATACTGGCAAAACTCCGACAAATCTTAAAAAAACCTCATATCGTACTGATTTTTGATAATATCCATTGGTGGGATAGACGTTCACTTCAATTGTTGAAATTATTACTAACGAATAAAGAGATTTTAAATCCTGACAAATTAAATAATTTTACTACAGTTTTTTCTATGACAACAAACCAGTCGGCACTTCATGCTGATCTTTTGAAAGATATCATAGATGAAGTAAACTACGAAGAAATGTTATTTCCTGTGGTTGGTTTGATAGAGTTTAAGAACACTCTATTTAATACGACTTTGCAGAATTTTTCAGACACACAAATTAATTTGCTATTTAATCTTGTTAATGGACATTTACAAGTCCTTTTTGAAGTTATAAATGAAATAAATAATCATAATTTTGATTTTAATGCTACCTATGAAAGCAATAAGCAATATTTAAGTACTGTATTAGAAAAAAGATTAAAAGAATATGGTGCTGATAGTACACAAATCTTGAAAACACTAGAATATGCAGCCATAATAGGTATTACATTTTCTGTTTACGAGTTACGTAATATAACGAAGTCAACAGAGAATGAAATAAAAAAGATTATTGCTGAAACCAGTAAACTCACAATAACAGAACAGACAGAAGAATTTGATTATATTAAGTTTGCTCATGATATTATCAGAGAGATATTTAAAACCAAGGTAGAACAAGATCATACAGAGTATTATTATTCTTTGGCGTTATGCATCAAAGAAATTAAACCGGATCAATATCTTAGAAGGGCGAGATATTGTATTAAATGTCTTGATACAGAGGATGCCGTAATACTATATATGTTAGAGGCAGTTAAACAAATACGATTATACGGTAAAGTATTAAATACAATTTTTGAAGAAATGAGTCCATTAATGAATTCGTTGCAAAAAGAATATCTCGAGTTAATGCAAGAAGCGTATTGTTTGTATTCTAAAAAAGAATATAAACAAGCAAGTTCTGAATTAAGTTTAATATTGGATATATTTCCAGTTGAACTTTTAGCAGAAAGAGATATTTTGAAAATCCGGTGTTTTTCCAAAACAATGGCATCCAATGAAATACAGGATATTATTACTAAGTCGAATAATATCAGAAAAAATAATACATTCAATGGTGAAAAGGATATATGGGAACGTTACTCGCAAGTTGTTATGATTGCTTTTGCACATTTAGGAGAGATTACACTTGCCAGAGAAGTTGAAGATGATACTCTTCGGAGTCTGTCTGAACGCTTAAATTATGATGATACTGCTAAAAAAAGATTAAATATCATTAAGCGTGTAGCAAATTCCATCCATAATATTGATGTTTCAGCAGTTTTTGTAAAAGATGCGTTTGATTACTTTGGAAATAGTTTATTAGATATAAGGCAATATTATATTTGTTTAGGAAATTATACTACTATACTTATAAATCAAGGAGATTTTGAGGAAGCATACAATATTGCTGTTCAAGGATTTGAAATTGAAAAATCTAATGCAGATATCGAATTTCCAAGAATACAGTTAATTAGGAACAACTATATATTAGCAGGATATTTGTCTGGATATTTAGATGAGGATGATTGTATTCATCTTTATGAAGAAATGCTTTCAGAAATGCCTATAATATCAGAAAGATTATTTTACAATTCAAACCTAAGCATCTTTTGGGCTTTAAAAGACAATCCACAGAAAGCATTCGATATTTTACATAATGAAGCTTTATTACACTACGATACAGAAGAAAAGGAAGGATTATATCAATACAGAGTAGTCACAAATACAGCGATATATCAGCATTTATTAGGACAATCGGATGTTGCCGTGCGACAATTAAATGGTATTAGAGATTTGACTAAGCGCCTAATAAATGGTTCATATTTTTCAAAAAGAAATGAGTTACTTATCCAATTAATGGAATCAGGTACAGTAACTACTGGAAAAGAATGGCTTAAAAAGTTATTTTCAATACAACCAACTTATCAAGATCTGGCATGGCAATATTTTGGTTTAGGTTATGCTTTTATGGCCGTTTGTAATTGGGATATGTCAGAATAAAAGGGTATCGCAAATACATTTTCTCATTGGTAAATATTGCGAGAATGTGATTATCTGTGTACCCTCTATTTTTATGTCTTGAGGAACTTTCTCTTGATTTGCTTGAGGTAATAAATTATAGTTGTTTTTACATTTCGCTCCTCCGTTTTATATTGTTTTCCTATATGAATATCTTGGGATATTCTTGGTATGTATTCATTACTCTGATATTTTTTTATAATTTCTATCAATTTATGTATTGCTAATTTTTTGGCCTTACAATATAGAGTTTCTGGATTATCATCGGATGAAATTGTAGGACGTACAATTTCTATGATATCTCCAGTATCAACTCCAGTATCTATATAATGGATTGTATTCGCTATTCGATCCCAATCATCATTTAAATATGCAAAGTATATACAATTATTACCTCTATAATAAGGTAAATAACCGCCATGTACATTTATGATTTCTGATTTGCAAGCGTTTATAATTTTTTTCTTTAATATAGAGGTACCCATAACAATGCAAAGGTTACAAGGGTTTTGATTTAATAAATTGACTACATAGTTTGAATTAATATTTGTTACATTTATAATTTTACTCTTAAGTGCCCCTTCATAATTGAAATAATTTTTTCTATACTTGTTATATCCCAAAACCTCTCTGGAGAACCATTGGTATCTATTGCAAATATAACGATAATATTTTTTGTTAGAAATCAATCTTTTTCGTTGATATTTTCCAGGCTCACGTATAACTACATTTATTATAAATGTTTTTTCTAACATATGGATTAAATAGTCATATTGAGGCCCATCAGTTGTAAGTATATTAATTGTAAAATCTGAATTTTTCATAGCTGTTGTTACCTTAAACTATGCCCACTTCTAATAAGGCTTAACGAAATAAGTGTTTCCAACATTTGAGTGTAATTTAAATCATTTTCAGAAAAAGCATAATAAAATGACATTCCTTTTGTAATGTGGGGATTGGTTGCAATATCTGTTACATATATATTTTTATTATAGTCAATTCTATAATCAACTCTTCCAAATCCAGTAATTCCCAACAACTGTACTACACGTTTTGTACATTCTTCGAGTTGCTTTGATATCTCAGGTTCAGCTTCCTCGAAATTATAAAAACCAAATTTCAAATCTCTTCTGATACCATAATCTAAAATCTGATTTCCCAAATTTTTTTGATTGTTTACAGTAATACCTACTGGAAGTACAACTTCTGTTTCCTCCCCTATAATAACAGGGACCTCAACCTCAAAACCTTCAATAAAACTTTCTACGATTACAGGCTGATTAAATTGATTGGCAAGATTCTTAATAAACGAATCTTTAGTGTAATCGTAAACAAATATGTTATCGGATGTGAGACCAATACTAGACGTTTCATAATTTAATTTCACAATTACTTTTTCTCCCTCACTCGGATGTTTATCCAATAACCAACCTTTATTTGGGAGATAAAGATAATCATTTGTTGTTGGCAATCCATTTGACTTTAGAAGGCAGCTGCAATGATATTTGTTTCTGGCTAAACTTACAACATATGGGTTACTATTCGTATGGCATAATCCATACAGATCACAGAATGCCGGAATTAAAGATTTACGTCCAATAGCAGTACCTTTTTGAGCTGTATTAATCACAATTGGATATTTGGAATCTTCTCGATAATAATTGTTGGTAATATAGCCTTTTATAAAATCCATTTCATCTATAAAACATACTGTTTCAAAGCCACTATTTCTTAAAGATTCAACAATCAATTCTTGCTGATTCAATGAAAGATATTCTGAAATAACAGATGTTCCGCTATAATCTACAAAATTATCCGTTTTTTCCCGTATATTTGAAACGAGAAATATTTTTATTTGATCAGCTTTGTTATGCGCTTCCTTGTATACATCCTTATATTTTTTTAGCATTTTATCATCCTTTCTTATAAAATTCTAATTTGATTTTCAACAGATAACTCTTAATTATCCTTCAATCGCTTCTCTTGTCACATTTAAGATTATACCATATATTTCCTTAAATTATAACAAAATTCCTTATTTTAATCCATTTTTCTTATTTAAACGGCAATTTATTGTTTAATCTCACCGTTTTCCCATCAAAACATCAGCTTTCGACATCCACATTCTGTATTTCCCCGAAGTCTATCCCATACCCTTTCCCACCCATACTGATACAGGAAACACCACTGCTCTATCCATGTAATTGTTACATATTGTACAATTTTTTCAAATTTTGCCTTATCCAACAAAATCTCCCCCATTTCATGTACCATATACTCCTAAACAAAACTTCATATACAAAGGAGACCACCCATGAATAATTTACAGACACACATCAACAACTATCTGGAACACTGCCGTCACCAAAAACGTCTGGATTCCAAGACTCTGAAAGCATATCGCATCGACCTTCAGCAATTTTATGCCATTTTTTCATGCAGGGATGTTTCTGATATTACACCGGATCTGTTGGAAAATTATATCGGCAGTCTGCACCAGAAGTACAAACCCAAAACCGTAAAAAGAAAGATTGCCTCGGTCAAAGCTCTTTTTCACTACCTGGAATATAAAGAAATCATCGCCCGGAATCCTTTCAACAAGGTGCAGATCAAATTCCGCGAACCTGTGATTTTGCCGAAAACCATTCCATTGCACACGATCGAAATTTTCTTATCTACGATCTATGAGCAGCGCACCGTCGCCAAAACGGATTATCAGAGAAAAAAAGCTTTGCGGGATGCCGCTGTCATAGAACTTTTATTTGCAACCGGAATACGGATTTCCGAATTATGCGCTCTGCGTATCTGTGACATTGATTTGTACGATGGATCAGTCCTGATCTACGGAAAAGGTTCCAAAGAACGAATTGTTCAGATCGGAAACCACGAGGTCATACAGATTCTGTCGGAATACCGCAATGAATTTCTCCCCCAGATGGAAACCTGCCAGCATTTCTTTGCGACGCTAAACGGAACGGCATTATCCGATCAGTCGGTACGGCGGATGATCAACAAATATGCTTCTCTTGCTGCAATTGAACAGCATATTACACCGCATATGTTCCGGCATACATTTGCCACCAGCCTTTTAGAAGCGGACGTCGATATCCGCTATATACAGGAAATGCTTGGTCACAGTTCCATTCATATCACAGAAATCTATACGCATGTTGCCATGTCAAAGCAGCGTGCCATCCTCACTACCAGACATCCCCGCAATACGTTTCATCTGTAAAAAGCAAAACAGCAATTCACGTGCCATGCACGGAATTGCTGTCATTGATAGCCTTTCTATTTTTACCTATTTATTCTCCCCCGCCAGTTCCGGGTGATATGTCGGCACGATTTTTTTGACACACTCCCGGATGTCTTCCGGTTCTGTCACAACGTACTCTTTTAATTCTTCCAACTGCTGCATGAATTTTTCTTCATCCAGCTCAATCGGTTTACCGATATGAATCAGATTGTTTGCAGTATCCTGCATCCCTTCTTCATCCATCAGCATCTCTTCATAAAGTTTTTCTCCTGGGCGAAGTCCTGTGAAAATGATATGGATATCCTCATCCGGCTTGTGACCGGAAAGAAGAATCAGGTTCTTTGCCAGATCCAGAATCTTAACCGGCTCTCCCATATCCAGAACAAAAATTTCTCCACCTTTGGCATAGGTGCCCGCCTGCAGCACCAGAGATACCGCTTCCGGAATTGTCATAAAATACCGCACGATATCCGGATGGGTAACCGTGACCGGACCTCCACGCTCAATCTGTTTTTTGAACAGCGGAATCACACTTCCGTTACTGCCAAGCACATTTCCAAAACGCACGGCTACGAAATCTGTCTTCGATCTGCGGTTATAGGTCTGAATGATCATCTCACAGATGCGCTTGCTGGCACCCATGATATTGGTTGGATTAACTGCCTTATCCGTGGAAATCATCACAAATTTCTTCACACCGTACCGATCTGCCGCCTGCACAATCTTCCACGTGCCAAGCACGTTATTCTTAATTGCCTCGTTCGGACTCTCTTCCATGAGAGGCACATGTTTATGTGCCGCTGCATGATAGATAATCTCCGGCTTGTAATGTTCAAAAATCCAGTTCATACGATTCGTATTCCGCACGGATGCAATCAGCACAACAAGATCCAGCTCTGGAAACCGGACTTTCAGTTCGTTTTGCACATCATAGGTCGTATTCTCGTAAATATCCACAATAATCAACTGTTTTGGCTTGTGTGCGGCAATCTGCCGGCACAATTCGCTTCCGATAGAGCCACCGCCCCCTGTAACCATTATGATTTTCCCAGAAACATAATCCATGATGGACTGCAGATCAACCGTCACCGGATCCCGCCCAAGAAGATCATTGACATCTACATCTTTCAGTTTGCTGACGCTGACATCGCCGTTTACAAGCTGGTAAATGCCGGGCAGACGTTTCAATGTGCATCCGGTTTCTTTGCAGATATCAAGAATCCCCTTGATCTGTTTCTGCGTGGCCGATGGCATGGCAATGATGATCTCATGCACATGCAGTTCTTCGACTTTTTCCAGAATATCGCTCCGATCTCCTACAACTTTCGCTCCATGAATATAATTGCCGATCTTGTTCCGGTCATCATCAATCACACCAACAACCTTCTTTTTCACATAGCGGCTGTTGTTGATTTCTTTGATGATCTGGTTTCCTGCATCCCCTGCTCCGATCACGAGTACATTCCGTCTGTACACACCGGCTCTGCGCATATTGCGAAGCACACGCAGTCCGCGGTAAGAATATCTGCATCCCATGACAAATACAAACAGAAACAATCCATACAGAATGTAAAAGCTTCTTGGCACCGGGTACATATCCCCCCAGTTCCGAAGCAATATCAGCACTGTCACAACAACGGTATCCAGAATACATGCTGAAACCACATACATCATTTCCAGTGCTCCCGCATAGCTCCAGAGACTGGAATACAGCCGGAGCATCCAGAAAATGATCAGTGTAACAATGATCATAAAAGGAAGTGCTCTCCACACTTCATCCATATATTGAAACGGTACGCTTTTGATATTCAGATCAAACCGAATCAATAACGCAACTATGCTTGCAGCAAACACTGCAAGCACGTCGTAGCACATCAGAAAAATCCGTCTGATCAGTAATTGTTTATCTTGAATGATTTTTTTCATAATTTCAATCTGTTATTTTTGATTCTTTCTCTGTTTTCTCGATTGTTTTTTCGATGATTTCTTCCTGACTGAGGATTCTGTCACTCCTGCCCCTTGAGTATTCTGTACCATCTGCGCGGTATCTGCTTTTGCACTCTCTGCTGCTTTTGGAATACTCTGTTTTACGGCAGTATCACTTTCTGCAGAAACCGCTGTTTCTTTAACAAAAAGATTTTCTTTCTTTACGAGCATACGGTTCACTGCAAGTCCCAGACCAAGCATACCCCAGAATACCGGAGCGGTACATACATTGGAATCGTTTGCGATACCTGCAATCATATACACCAGCACTGCCGCAAATAATCCAAATCCAACCCAGCTGATACTCTCATGTAGATCGACTCTGCGATAAATGCGTACCGACTGTACCAGATACCAGAACAGAAATACCAGAAGTGCCAGAGTACCGAGTAATCCGGTTTCCACCCACTGCTGCAGATACCAGCTATGGGCTTTTACGTCATAGCTGTTTGCGCCGTAGACATAGTTCTGACTGATATAATCTTCCTGTGGCACTTCAAACATATAGGTATTTGCCCCACTCCCCATAAAAGCATGCTTTCCAAGAAGCGGAATCGTTTTATTCCAGATATGTCCTCGATTGCTCATTGCATCATCCAAAAACAGTGTTGAAACTTTTGGATTTTCAAACTTTACCAGTTTTCCTGCAGGATTGAGATATTCATATCCGTCCGTATCATTTTTTGAGAAATCCCATTCGACACCATCTATGATCATCTTTATTCCTGCTGTATTATCGGTAAACATGATCGGCTGAATCTGTATATTTGCAAACCGTTCATCATTGAGGGCCAAAATATGATTTTCCTGATCTACCTCTGTTGTCTGAATCTCCTGACCATCTGCATCTTTGCATACCACGGTGATTACACCATCGCTCCCCAGATCATAGGACACATACAGAGGATTGTTCCAGATATCAAGTTCCACATCATCTGTGTTTGTTTTGATATCGTTTAAAGAGAACTGATCTTTCATATGATAGGTTCCAACAACCGTCTTTTTAAGAGTTTGACCGATGCCTGTCGTATTTGCCAGCACTCCTGCTGCAATCATTCCAATGACAACTACAACAATCCCGGCTGCAAATAATTTTTTCTTCCGACTGAGTAAAACCAATGCGAGAATCACAGCACCAATTGCCAGTGCAATAAATCCGGAAGAACTTCTGCTACCAACCAGTGCTACAATGCAAAAAATCTCTGCAACCGCGATTACAAGACGATGCCACATCTTTTTCGCCCCAATAAACAGGCAGACCAGCAATGGTATCAGCATGCCAAAATAAAATGACAAAAAGTTAGGATTGTAAAGTGTCGTATACGCAGTCTTATCTGCGAAATTAAAGGAAATCTTATCTAACTGGTTCCACCAGCTTGTGTCCGTCATCAGATGTTTGCCCAGAGATGTCTTAAAATAATCCAATCCAAAGACCTGAAAAAATCCAATCAGAGTAACAATTGCGATTCCAATGCCGGACCAGCGCAGGATTACCTCTATCTGTTTTTCTTCCTGTACATAATTATAGACATAATAACACAGTATCATATAGACAAATACAACCCATACAGGCTCAAAAAGTTCATATGTACCATGTGCCACCCAGTATTTGTGACTGGAAAACAGAGCAGACATTGCAACAAACAATGCATACACCATCAGAAAATAAAAGGAATTTTCAAATTTAAATTCCTTCTTATTCAAATATCGGATCAGTAAAATTGCGAGCATTACAACTCCCACAAGGATGATCGCAATCATCTTCCATGCAAAAAAGAAGTCCGTCTGCTTTGCTGCACTCTCCGGATACCAGTCAAACTGTGCCAGATTTGTATCATAAACAAAAGAATGCACAATGATTGGAATCAATCCGATCAACAAAATAATGGGAATCAATATCTTATTTGCTTTTAACGTGTTTTTGTTTCCATTCGTATTCAAGATTATTTTCTCCTTATGTTTCATTGCCTATAATCATACCCCAAATTTTATTTTTTTTCAATCATTCCGGCATGTGGATTTTATTTTTCTTGTTATTAATAGGAAAAAACACTTTTTTGTTACTTGTGCGTTACTTAAAAAGTTTTCCAATAAATGTGTATGATTGACACGATAACATAAACTTTTACACATGAAAGGAAGAAAAATGAGATTACCAAATGGATACGGCGGAGTCGTAAAACTCTCCGGCAACAGAAGAAGACCCTACGCAGCGCGCATCACTACGGGCTGGCACATCAATGACATCACTGGAAAGCGCATCCAGCACTACCAGATTTTGGGGTACGCTCCTACCCGGTCGGAAGCTCTGCAGATTCTGGCACGTTACAACAATTACCCCATCGATGGCGAAACACTGAAACTGACTTTCCGGGAAATTTATCTCCGGTGGTCCGAGGAAAAATTTCCCACCATCTCCCACTCCAACATCAAAGGCTATCGGGCGGCCTTTGCCACTTGTGAAAACATTGCTGATATGCCATTTCACAATTTGAGACTCAATGATTTACAGCAGGTGATTGATCACAGCGGCAAGAACTATCCTACCCTGAAAAAAATCCGTGTTCTCTTTAACCAGCTCTATTCTTATGCCATGAAACACGAAATTGTCTCAAAAGATTATTCTGCCTATGTAAATATCTCGAAATACAAAGACCGGAATCCTAATAAAAACATACGAAGCTGTTTTTCCACTTCTGAAATTGCTCTCCTGTGGAAACACAAAAACGATCCCTATTGCCAGACAGTCCTCATGCTGATATACAATGGTGTGCGCGTCTCAGAGCTTTTGGATCTGAAAAAAGAAAACGTTCATCTGTCCGAACAATATTTTGATCAGTATAAAATCTCTTATGAGAAAGATACTAAAGAAGTTTGCGCTAGAGTGATTACGATCACCATTCAGGAGCCTAAAGATCCTTCTCAGGGAACTGAGTCTTTTGCTTTAGACGTAAATAAAACAGAAATTGATAACCTTGTAGATAATGATCATAATACTCCAGCTGATTATGTTATCACTGCCAGTGTAAATCAGATGATCAATGGTGTCGCAAATCAGACTCTTTCTAGAGGAACAGAACTTAAAGACAATACAACAGAGGTTAAGTCTATTACATATAAGTTAGAAGATAAGGACGGAAAAGATGTGTCTGCTAACACAGGATGTGATATCACTATGGGTCGTAATACAATGACAGTACAAACAGTTTCTTTTTCCGCATTTACTGCTGAAAAGAACTTTGGTGCTGGTACTTACAAGATCACAGCAACTGTTAAGACTGGTAAGAAGACAGAAAGCGATTCTACTAAGTGGGTTACAAAGACATTCACTACTACATTTACTGTTAAGGATACACAGCCAACAGGTGATATGAGTCTTGAAAAAGATTCAATTGATCGTGTTAGCGATTCAGAAGCTCTTGTAAAAGCTGCAGTTAAGCTTGTATATGGTGATCATACTTATGGAGTAGATGATGAGAATATGTCAATTGTATCTGTAGAGGGTATTACTAATACAGGTGCTAAACTTGACAAGGATAACACCGCGATTTCTAGCAGTGTTAAGTCTGTAACAATCAAGAAGATCACATTTACTGTTGATTCAGGTGATTACAAAGTTGACGTTACGAAGGATATTTCTTCTAATCCATATGTAATTTCATTCAAGTAATTGAGTCTATTAAAGAGGTTGCTTTGGCAACCTCTTTTTTTATCACAAAAATATAGCTCTCCACCCAATTGGCAGAGAGCTATATTTTACTATTTAATATTTGACAGATGTTATAATAACTTAGATCAAATAATTTCTATATTTTTTGCGCACCCTCCCGTCATTTCCCCTCTTAAATTCCTACTTATCAAATTATGTGTATCTCTCAATTTACAATAAATTAATCAAGATTATAGATATACATTTTTTATCAAAAGTTTCAACTTCGCGAGAATATTCAAAAGTTTTTATTCTCTTACAACTACTTTTTTATCTCCTCTACATGTAAAATTAACATAACAGGGACACACGGCTGAAATTCTCTTTTAGTAATCTGGTATTTTCTACCATTATTAAAACTAATAATATCATTTTGCATATAAAGCATTATTTTAGCAGCATCTTTTTGTAGATCCAAATCTTCAAATCCAGCATCTATTTTTGTTTCGTAACCATCATTTCTTTGATAATCGAAATGTTCCATCTCTGATTTTCTATCATTGAGACTTAGAAAAATTCGAATACATTGTCTTACCGATTGATACGGTGACATTTGTTTTTCCATATTTTATTTTCCCTTTCTACTAAAAAAGAGGCTGCCGGAGCAACCTCTTTTTATGAAATATCATAATTATTTCAGTGTAATTGTCTGAGAATTAGAAGGAGAAGCTTCTACATTAACACTTGTTTCATCATCACCAACCGTAAATGTAACCTTACTGATTGTAATTTCTGTAGTATTAGATGTAATAATAGAAGCATTCTTAAAGTTATCTTTAGTGATCTTCGTACCATCATTTGTAATACCTTCAACAGAAACAATTACAAGTGGTTTATCATTTGTATCTGCAGAATATGTCTTGTCAGCATAAACAAGCTTAACTGCGTTTTTAACAGCATCTTCTACAGTACTAATTCCAGCAACATCCTTTACGGAGTCCTTTTCAATTGTTAATTTACCAACTGGCTGAGAATCTTTAACTGTAAATGTAGTTGTAAAGATCTTAGTTACCCACTTAGAATCATCAGTTGAATTGCCAGTCTTTACTGTTGCTGTAACTTTATATGTGCCAGGAGCAAAATACTTCTCTGCCGGTACATTAGCAGTTACTGCTGAACAAGAAACTGTTGTGACTGTTAAAGCTCCATCTACATCAAAATCAAATGCACATCCTGAAACTGTATTTAATTTAGAATCTGAAGAAGCTGAATTATATACAGTCTTACCATCTTTGTCTTCAATCTTGTAATCAATCTTACGAACTTTGTCATTGTTATCTTTGTCAGACACAACTGAATCCTTATTTAACTGAGCACTAGCAACACCATTTCTTAATTCGTTAACAGCAATGGTTATTGTCTGATCATCCTTATGATCTTTATCTACAAGATTATCTACCTCATTCTTATCTACGTCAATACCAAACGAAATTGTTCCGTTAGTATTTGGCTTCTGAATAACGATAGTAATAACCCTAGCACAAACCTCTTTGCCATCTTTCATATATGCAATCTTGTACTGATATGTTCCTTCTGGAATAGTAATATGATCATCCCAAGCAAAGAAATTAACTTTGATTTTGTTTGATGATGTTGCAGGATCAATGTTAAAATATGTATCATAACCATTATCTGTAATATCAGATGCTTTTACGTTTTTTGCAGTTGTGCTAAGGCAAGTAACTTTCAGAGAAGTACTAGCAACTTTAATATCTTTTGCATACTGATCCTTGAAAGATGCGGTTACAGTAACATCCTGTTTTAAAGATGCAGAATTTGAAAGAGTTGCAGTTGTTTTATCAACATCCATTGTTGCAACTTCTCTCTTTGCCACAACAGTAATCGCTACAGAACCAACAATCTTATTGTCTTTGTCCTTAATTAAAATATAAGCGGTACCAGCCTTTACAGGAGTAACAAGTACTCTATGATTGCTGTTGCTTGCAACATTAAGAGTAGATCCTCCAAGCATTAACACATTTTTATCGCTGGACTCTACAGAATAATTGTAGTAATTAGAAACTTCATTATTGTCTGCATCCTTAATCTGGAAGTATGCGTACATATTCTTTTCGCCAACAGCAAGCTGTGTATTTGCATCAATCTTGTCAAACTTCTTATTTACGGTATCTGCTGCGACCTTAACTGCAAAGTTATTAACAGCAGCCTGATCTACAGCTGTGATTGTAACTTTTCCAGATGTAACATTTCCTTCTGGCTTACCATTCTGATCATACTTTCCAGTCTTGTAAGTAACCTCTGCTGTTGCAGTGTCACCAATCTTGTTTAAGTATAACTTAGAACCATTTACATAACCATTGTTTGTTGTAAGTGAGAAATCATACTTAGATGCATCCTGTGAACCATATGCAGACTCATCAAGAACGACACCGTTAGCATCCTTAGAAACTAACTTAATCTCTGTCTCAGTAGCAACCGGAACAGTAAGTTTATTAACAGTTACAGATGCAACCTTACCGTCAGATACAACAACCTGCTTTGTTGTTCCATCAAGTGTCACATCATAGGTTTTTCCATCTGTTAATCCAGCAAATGTTGTGAATGTAACCTTTGTTGCATCCTTGCTGTCTACAGATACAGACTTAACTGGAACGATAACATTGTTTTCTGTATTCTTAACTGTGATATCAGTAGTTTTGATATCTTTTGTAGCACCTGTGATAGATGTTTCAAAAGTATCTGCCTTAGTCTGTGCTACAGACTTAAGAACGTATTTCTTTACTTCTACTTCCTGAGTAGCTGTAGCTGTATCTTTACCAATTGTAAGCTTAGCTGTGATTGTAGCCTTACCAGCCTTAACACCCTTTACAGTTCCGTCTTCAGAAACTGTTGCGATTGTCTCATCACTGGATGTGTAAGTGATCTTAGCTCTTGAAGAAGCCTTCTTAGTTGTTGTTAACTTAGTTGTGCTTCCAACTGCTACTGCTGACTCTCCAGATAAAGCAACGCTTGCCTTAGCAACTTTCATTGTGTAAGTAAGTTTCTTTGTCTTTGTCTTAGCACTCTTCTTTGTAGAAGTCTTGTAAGTTACCTTAACCGGAAATATGGATGGTATTTTGCGTGGAAGTGTTGGAAATACTGGATTTGTAAATAGCAGTTGATGCAAAATTATTGCTACAAGTAACACGTAATCAACATATAAGAGACTGGCAAGTGACAAAAATGAGGAACCACTTATAACGTAGAATATCAAATTTCGGCAACAGTACAAAACGGAATATGTAATACAAAAAGTGCCAGCATTCAGCAATAAATCGAATACTGACACTTTTGAGTGATCGCAAGTAAAGTTTTCCGTTCCTCGGAATATTCTTTTTTAGTTCTTCCGCAAGACCTTTTTCTTTATAACTCTTTGTTTTATATAGAATATGGGTTATTACAGATTATAGAAGCTTTCTTAACGTGATAGCAGAATCCACAGATTCTTTTTCCATTCCATCTGCAACTAACTGTTCCGGAGTTTTTCCTTCTTTCAGCTTTTGGACGATCTCAAGCAAGGTTTTCCGTTCTTCAGAACGACCTTTTGCTAGACCTTTTTCAATCCCTTCTGCTAGTCCTTCCTCCCGGCCTTCCTCGCGGAGGACATCTTCATATTTCTTTTCATCAAATTCAGTAAGACACATATCACACACCTCCCTGCGATGCTGTTCCAAAAAATCTCTGAGAATATTTTCCTCTATGCATTCCCTGACGGCAAGATCAATGGCTTCTTTTAATTCCATGGACTCCCGGTATCTTTTGATCTTTGCAACAAAGACCGCGTATTCATATAAAACGTGGCAGCTGTCCATGATAGACTGATTTTTCCCGCTGTTTATGTTGATCATTGTGGCTGTCCATTCATATTCACCAGCTCCGGTATCTGTTTCAAAGGCATCCGACAACCGCAGAGTCCTTCTTTCTTCTTCCATATCTTTTTCGCTTCCATTGTAAAATACAATGTAATGGGGACGCGGAATTTTCAACAGATGCTTGCTGTACAGCCGCTCGGAACGGTGAATCAGTTTCCGGTACAGATCCGCATAATACAAAAATCCACGGAGCGGCATATTCGGGTTATAGGAACTCTGATGTTCGTAAAGGCTCAATGTTTTGTCAATCAGAAATGACAAGTCATTTTTCATATAAATTAGATATTCTTAAATTTTAACATCCTATGATTCTTTCTTTATAATAGCTATTTGATTTTCGGATGTTATATTTACATAGTTAATAGTATCCATTGTATTTATTTCCCATTCACCGAAAACAACAACTATACCATCATGTTTTTTTCCTTTAATTCTTGGTTTCATTTTTTGATATAATTCTTTATTGTCAAACCATAATTCCAAGTGATTTTTTTGATTAGGAAATGGAGGATAATTCATTGTTATAGTAAGACCTTCATCTAAATATTTAAAAAAATTGCATTCAACAACCTTGTATCCTATAATACCATTGCTATAGTATGAATATGTTCTTTCATCCGCTATCATATCTCTTATGAGATAATTATTATAAGTATCATCGATATCTGTATTTGTTAACATAGTATAGACTTCTTTCAGTCCACGTAGAGGTCTGTTTTCAACTTCTCCAGACTGTCCCCTATGGGTTCCTCCGATTCCACCTTTATGTTTTCCATTATCATTTAGTAAAGAAAACAATCCTTGTGGAAAAATAAATTCCTCCTCAACATAATTTACTTTCGAAAAATGATATGGTGATAAACCACATGCACCCTGATGGCCTGGTTTTCCCGATGCTTTAAAATAAGCTGAATTTTTATGCTCTGGCATATATATAAACATTTTTGCATTACAATTAGGATTTTTACAATAACATCTAACAGATTTATATTTCATAATGTTATCATCATTTGCATATATCTTTTGAGTTCTTTCTTTGTCAATAAACGCATAATTGGCCATAACCTTTTCTCTCCTTGTTTTGTAATTAGTTATTTTTAATGTACGAAGCATCCTTATATTTTGTACGTGTAATCAAATTATTTTTTTAAAGGTAACTCAAATTACAGCTTTTTGTCTATTACTGGTAATTAGTTTGTTGACGATTGACATTTTTACTTACGTGATTACAAAGCTGAATTTTCTGTGGAAGATAATAGTGTTAAATATAATTTTAGGAATCCAATCTCTATATCCCTGTACTTTATTGGAAGTGATATTTCCAAACACAAACACGATTGCTGCATCATTTCTGCAGATGATCAGCAAACTGTTGTTAAAGTTACCATTACTAACGATAAAGATATATTTAATCATCTGTTTACTATGCTGTTTTTTAATCCTAATGATATAAAAATAAAATTTGAATCAATTTTATCAAAGGTCTCTGAGAATTATTTTCAACCTTTGTTATATCCTTTTCACTTTCATTATAGCATATGGCACAAGGATTACAACTGAAACAATTTGTCACTTGCCTGTATCTTATGTGTTAATTGTGTGTTACTTGTAGCGATAATTTCGCCTAAAAACCATTTGTAAATCCAGTATTTCCAACACTTCCGCGGAAAATACTATGCATATTTCCGGTTAAGGTAACTTACAAGACTTCTACAAAGAAGAGTGCTAAGACAAAGACAAAGAAACTTACTTACACAATGAAAGTTGCTAAGGCAAGCGTTGCTTTATCTGGAGAGTCAGCAGTAGCAGTTGGAAGCACAACTAAGTTAACAACAACTAAGAAGGCTTCTTCAAGAGCTAAGATCACTTACACATCCAGTGATGAGACAATCGCAACAGTTTCTGAAGACGGAACTGTAAAGGGTGTTAAGGCTGGTAAGGCTACAATCACAGCTAAGCTTACAATTGGTAAGGATTCTGCCACAGCTACTAAGGATGTAGAAGTAAAGAACTATGTTCTTAAGAGTGTAGCACAGAACAAGACAAATGAGCTTGTTGCAACTATCGATGGTGCTACAAAGAATATTAAGGCTTCTGATGTAACTATCAAAACTCCTGACAATGTAGTTCTTCCTGTTAAATCGGTTTCTGTAGACAGCAAGGATGCTACAAAGGTTACTCTTACTACGTTCTCTGAAATGAAAGATGGCAAAGAGTATACAGTTACATTAGACGGAACAACTGTAAACTTTGTTGCTACTGACAATAAGGTTGCTTCTATCAGCATTGATAAAGCTACTATTCCGGTAAAAACTGAGACAGAGATTAAGCTGGTTGCAAAGGATGCTAACGGAGTTATCTTAAAAGAGCTTCCTTACGGAACATCTGATGTAAACTATGATTTCTCACTTACAACAGCAAACGGATATGTAAATGGTTCTAAACTTTACTTAAATAAAGTTGGTGACACTGCAACAGCAGAGATTACTTATAAGACAAATAAGTACACAGCAGATGGTAAAGCAGATGGAAACATCGGACCAAATAAGCTCACAATCACAGCTACTGATCAGGCTGCTGTAAGTTCTTTCAAGGTAAGAATTGGTGAGAACAATAAGAAATTCAGTTCTTTAAAGGACAATGATAAAATTGCTGTAGATGAAACAAAGGCTGTATGGGCTTACTTTGAAATCAAAGATACTGATGGAAAAGAAATCTCTAACTATGGAGAATATACTGTTGAGTCTAGTGATAAGACTACACTGATGATCCTTGGAAATACAATGCAGAAGAATAATAAAGTACAGCTCGTTCCAGCAAAAGAAGGAACTGCATATATCTTTATTAAAAAAGATGACAAGATTGTTGCTTCTGTACCTGTAACTGTTGTAGCTACAAGAAAAGTTGTTACAATGAGCGCTGATAAGACTAGCGTAATTGTATCTAATGCAGCTGGTGCAAATGCTGAGACTGTTGCATTCACCACTAAGGATCAGTATGGAAATGACTTTGACTATACAAGTGGAAATAACGGAAACATCAGCGTATCTTGCGAAGGTGCTCCAGATGGTGTAACTAAATCTACAGTTGTTTTACCTACTCAGACAGGAACACCAGGAAGCAAAACAACATACAAATTTGTTGGTTCTAATTATGCAACAAAGGGAACATATACTTTCAAATTCACATTCATGAAGGATGGTAAAGAAGTATGTGCACAGGTTGTAACTGTTAACGTACAGGAAGCCGGTGTAGCTGGAGATTCTATCTCTTATAGCTTAAATATTAACAATGCAAATGGTGCAGCACAGACAGAAGAAGATGCTGTTGTAAATGCTGATAATACATCTGCACGTCAGCTTGTTGTTAGCGTTTCTGAATTATTAAAGGGTGTTGAAAAGAAGAAATTAACCGCTGGTGCTGACTTAGATGATGTAGCAGTTGCTGATGCAGCTTCAAAGACTGCAAGTAATGTTAAAGGAATCTACTACACCGTAAAGAATGCTAAAGGTGATGTTGTATACAACAACGTACCAAATACAACTGTTAAGACCGGATCTGCATTTGATGCTGGTAATAATGGTACACCTGATCAGCTTACAGTAGATGTTGTAGCAAAGAATGGAACTTTATTTACCAAGCTTGCAGAGGGAACATATACTGTAACTGTTACAATCGTAGTTACTCCAAAACATGATAGTTCTGCAGATGCTGCTTATGCTGACGGATCTAAGGATACAAAGACTACAGTTACAAAGTCATTTGTTATCAAAGATTCTTCAAACGATGCAATCACCGATATGAAGTTAAAAGATGCTAGTGTTACATCTGGATCTTCTATTCAGGCTTCACTGGCATCTACCATCCAGTACTCTTACGACGGAGTTAAGTATGGTGCAGATGGTGACCAGGCCGCTCGGATTGTTGCTGTAGAAGGATATTCAAATGGTGTAAGAGCTACCAATGGTAAAGTTGATGCATCCAACATGAATACGGTTTTAGCTTCTGGAAAGACTGTTGATGTTACAAAGGTTACAGTAAGAGTTGCTTTCCATGATGCAAACGGAACTACTATCGGATATGTAGATAAGGAAGTTAATATTTCACTTTCTTTCACAACCAAGTAATTTAACCAATTACTAAAAAACCTCTGGGCGAGGAAATCGCCCAGAGGTTTTTTTACTATAATGACGCGTTTGCCATTTGCCCAGAAATCTTAATAGTTGAAGTACGGATATCTATTTTATTTTTTTCTACTTTAAAACAAGATTTAGGAATGGTTACAGTACAAGCTTTTCCTTTATAACTTGGAACAATAACCTTCTATGAAGCCTTTGCATATGAAATAACAGTTTTCTTTTTAGCATTTTTCACGGTGATTTTAAATTTTGGAATACTATTAATCTTACCATAACTGTCATTAACAACCGTAAATTTTACAACAAGGTTTCCTTTGGAATCAAATTTAGTATTGTAAGCCTTCATGTCATAAGTATTAAAAACTGTACTGTTAATGCAAAAGTTACGGTTAAACTTACAAATGGAAAGAAACTTATTTGTAATGTATCTGTTAAATCAAATAAATACAGTGGGAAAAAGCTTACCATCAGTGATACCACATATAATCAATATGGTTTAAAAGTTTATTCTGCTCATTTTGATAATAAAGGTAATTTAGTTGTTAAGTTTATGGTTGCAAATAATAGTTATGGAAAACTCACGAAAATTCCGAAATTAAAAATCACAGTTAAAGATTCGAAGAAAAATGTGGTGGCAAGTTTCAAAAAGAATTCTTATACCATAAATGTAAATAGTTATAAGAGCAAAAGTTATACCATCTCTATTCCAAAATCCTCATTGAAAAAGAACAAAGATAAAATTGATGTTAGAACATGCACATTTACAATTTCTGGAAAAGATGCGGATGCAAAATTATAATCTGGTAGATAACTGGCATTTTATATAAAAACAACTCCTCCGAAAAACGTAAGTTTCCCGGAGAAGTTTTGTCTACAGACCAGTATTCTTTTCAAAGATAACTACAGTCTGCATACTGTTTTTCATTAGATCATCAATTACTGAATAGTAATTACAGTATTTGGTAAATCTACCTCAACATTTGTAGTAACTGATGTATCCGGAACTGCAATTTCTACAACAAGCTTTGTAACTGTGAAATTCTGCTGACCACTAAATGTTGCAGTTGTAATGTCACCGTTTACTCCAGCTACATTATTGATTGTTCCCTCAACTTTTCTGATTGCATTATACAAAGCAGAACCGGAAAGTTTATTTCCATTGTAATTTACTTCCTTAATTGCATTTACAAGAGCATCTTTAACTGAACCATTACCATCTGATAACTTCAGCACATTTGATGCAGTAAATTCTGGTGTAAATTCAACAGATGCTTTACCCTGACTATCAGTAACTACAAAGTTAGATGTATATATCTTTCCATCATATCTTGCAATTACTGTATATGATCCAGCATCAAGATTCTTTGTCTTGCAAGCTCCGCCAGAAACAACACTGATATTTAATGTGTATCCCTGCACATCAGCAAGATCAGTTGATGAACTTACTGTCTGATTATCAACGTTAATTGCAGCATTTGTCTTTACTGTTGCAGAAGTGTCAGTTGCTGGATTTGTAGCATTTCCTGTATAACCAAAGATAACTGTTCCATCAGCTTTCTTAACAGTATAAGTTACTTTTTTCCCACTATTATAAGTTGAAGATACAAGTTCATCATCAACACCGCCGGAAACACCATAAAGATTTGCTGTAATGTTTTTATTATCAGTAGTAGCAGATGTATCAAGATTTCCTTCTTTAACAGTAGTATCTACAGTTGCATTGTTAAAATCTACTCTATAAGTATCTACGCCAGTAGTGGTTGGTGTTGCTACAACAATCGTAAGTACCTGAGATACAGTGTTCTTACCATCTTTATTGATGTACTGAACATAATAATTGTATGTACCAATACCAGCGTTTAAAGCATCAACGGTTATATCCTTGCCGGATGCTGTTGCTGTTGTAAGGGTCTTACCATTTGAAGAATCTTTATATGTAACAGCAATTGAGCCACCGTTTCTGGTCAAATCCCAATCATTACCATACTGATCCTTTAATGTTGCTTTAACAGTTCTAGTTGTGTTTGCTTTGTTAGAGATTGTAAGGTAGTTCTTATCCAATGTGATAGAAGCGACTTCTCTCTTAGCAACGACATCAATAGCTACAGATCCAACAATCTTGTTGTCTCTGTCTTTAAATAACAGATAAGCTGTGCCTACTTTAACACCTTTCAGTGCAATAGATCTAGTCTTATTGCTGTCTACAGTAATTGTGTTGTTTGCAAGCATCAGAACGCTCTTATCAGAAGATTCTACTGTATACTTGTTATATACTGAATCAGAAACTTCCTTGCCGTCAGCATCTTTGATTTTAAAGTATGCTGTTACGTAATCAGTATCTTCTACTGCAATCTTGTTTGAATCCTTAGCCTTGTCAAATGACTTACCAGATTTATCAATCTTTACAGCAAATTCGCTGACTGCAGACTGATCTACTGCTGTAATGGTTACTTTCTGTGCAGCGATATTATCAACTGGCTTACCATCTTTGTCATATTTTCCAAACTTGTATGAGATTTCTGCAACTGCAGTATCTCCAGCCTTGTTCAGATAAAGGTTGCTTCCACTTGTGTAACCATTTCCATTTGTATTGATGGTAAATGTATAAGAAGAATCAGCCTTTCCGTAAGGAAGTTCTTTGACAATTACACCATTAGCATCCTTGGAAACTAATTTGATTTCCTTTTCTGTAGCATATGGAATTGTCAGTGGATCAACTGAAATAGATGCAACCTTTCCATCAGTAGCCTTGAAAGACTTTGTAATACCATCAAGTGTTACATCATAATCAGCAGCATCGCTGAGGTCAGCGAACATAGTCAGGGTAACTTTTGTTGTGTTCTTGGAATCAACAGCAATCTTTGATACCGGGTACTTAACATTTGTCTTAGGATTTACTACTGTAAAATCAGTTGCCTTAAGAGCTTTTGTATCTCCCGCAACATCTACAGTAAGCTCTCTAAGTTTTGACTGTGTTACACTGTTAAGGATAAATTTCTTTACTTCTACATCCTTAGTAGTTTCAGCTGAATCCTTACCAACGGTAATCTTAGCTGTGATTGTTGCCTTACCAGCCTTAACACCAGTTACTGTACCGTCAGCTGCTACTGTTGCAATAGAATCATCGCTTGATGTGTAGGTAATCTTAGCTCTTGAAGAATTTTTCTTAGTATTTGTTAACTTAGTTGTGCTTCCAACTGCTACTACTGAATCTCCAGATAAAGCAACGCCTACCTTAGCAACTTTCATTGTGTAAGTAAGCTTCTTTGTCTTTGCCTTAGCATTCTTCTTTGTAGAAGTCTTGTAAGTTACCTTAACCGGAAATACGCATGGTATTTTCCGCGGAAGTGTTGGAAATACCGGATTTGTGAAAATAAATGGAAGCAATATTAGCACTACAAGTAACACGCAAGCAACGCATAAGAGACAGGTAAGTGACAAAAAATAAGAAACTACCTGCAATGCAGGATATTGAGTTATGTCAAGAACAGAAAACTTAAATATGCAATATAAAAAAGTGACAGTATTCGGTTAAACAAATCGAATGCTGACACCTTTTCCGTTCTTCTAAGCGACCTTTCTCTCGAAGGACATCCTTATATTTCTTTTCATCAAATTTAGTAAGATATATATCACACATCTTCCTGCGATGCTGTTCCAAAAATCTTTGAGAAAATTTACCTTATACATTCAATTTTACACCTCTATCGGGATTTGATATCCGGCCGCAGACATTTCTTTTTCAAATTCTTCTACAGAAAGATTCAGTTTCTGGGCTCCACGCACAATTCCATAATCACCTTCCTGTACGGACATAAATACTTCTTTTTTACGACCTTCTGCAAGTCCTTCCTCCCGGCCTTCCTCGCGGAGAACATCTTCATATTTCTTTTCATCAAATTCAGTAAGACACATATCACACACCTCCC
>OGFF01000345.1_pt1 | contig 68914 bp, 54 predicted proteins | sample 1570751 | NCBI WGS metagenome assembly OGFF01 (sample SAMEA2581951, study PRJEB24529) | metagenome | biome: Human gut stool | place: China | collected 2011 | reverse complement strand
TTCGTCGCGGTGAAATAGAGTATGTTCTTCTAGAAAATAATCCTGACTCTGATATTAACCCAGCGCTTTTGGCTCCAAAACTTGAAGCAGAAGGCGTGCAGGTCAAAATTCTTACTATTTTTCAAGATCCCACTGAAACGCTCCTTGAAATCGGCAGAGTTTTTGGCGAGGAAACGCGTGCTGGGCGAATTGTTCGGGAGTATCGTTTGCAGCAAGAACAGCTAAAACGTTATTCACCGCTTAGTCCTCAATCTATTCTGGCGCTTCTAGCCATTCGTCATCCACTGGACGATCGAATCTTCTTATTTGCGCTCTCTGATGCTTCCGAATTGAACAAAGATCTTTACCCAGCACTCTGCGCTCATAATCCGATCAAAGAAGCCGATTATAAAACCGTGATTCCAGGGCTTGTAGAAATTGAAGATTTAAGTTTTCTCTTAGCTTTCAATCCGGATTGGATTGCGATCACAGGAGATTATCTTGGAATTCAGAGAGCATTAGCGCAATTCCAAATTCATGAACGTATCGTTCCCGATGCGCTAGCAAAAAATAAGGTTTTTACAGTTCCATATTATGGAAAACCGCTTGCTGTGCGACGCCCACGCATCCTCAAGCTTTGGCGTGAAGCTGCAGAAATTGCCGCTCGAGTAAAGTGAACGGTGTGAGAAGTGTTTTCTCTTTCAACGTGTGATTGTGCCTGGCAAACGTCTGATTGCTACCAAGCATCTAATAACAATCGCTGAAATTGGTCAGGTGCTCTGTAAGCCGAGTCCGAAGACGCAGTTTTCATCATCCGAGAGCAATAGTTGTAGACAACGAGATTGATTCGGATCCGGGCAAATTGTCGAAAAGTTAACAACATTGTTCATAAGACGGGGCCTAAAACATCTCTATTAACGTTGTGTTTTACAACAGCTACGACAAAGGGGAACATCGATAGAAATTCAGTTTTTTCAGCCTGTGATGTGTAACTGTGTCTTGGTTAAGTTGGGAAAATAAATATGGCCGACAAAGATTGTCGGCCGTTCATAGGGGCAGTGGTGCCGATTAATTAAACCGATTACTTATTCCTGAAGAAGTCTCTTTCAAGCCTGGCATCTAAAACCGAAGCGAGTTTCTGAAGTTTTTGTTGGTACTGCGGATTCAAATTGCTCGGGCTTTGATCGTTGACAAATCGACCGAGATTTTTGGCGCCCCAGAAGCCAGCTGTGTCATCATCAACAACTTTGTAGGCACCGAGATACTTGTCCCAGACGGCATCGAGTTTTCCGATTCCGTCACCGACATTGCCTTGGCCGCCGCCAAGCCATCCGGCATTCATGATGGTGTAGATGCCTTTTCCTTTGAGAAGTCCTTCCAAGCCTTTTGGCGTGTCCTGATAAGCAAATTTCTTAGAAAATACGCGCTCCATGTAGCCTTTGGTGATTGCATTCGGACTGTCGTGCCAGTTCGGATAGCAGAAAATGATGTAATCGGCTTTAGAGACAAGAGCTTGTTCGGGCTTGATATCGTCCGGGGTTTGGCCGAAGCCGTCTTTGGCGTGGTAGAAGTTTTCCGGCGTGATGACCGGATTGAACCTGATCTTGTAGAGGTCTCTGATCTCTACTTCATAGCCTTTCTTGAGGAAGAAGTTCGCGGCGGTGTTGACCAAGAAACCTTCTAAGGATTGGTCAAAGCGCGGATCACCGACAACAAAAAGTACCTTCTTTGCCTTGCTGTCAGTAAAGCCTGTGGCTTTAGCCGAGATCCTCAATTTCTGAGGCACGATAGAAGCGGAAGTTACAGCATCGACGTTCTTGATTTGAGAGCCGGGTGCGGCATGATTAGGCGTGGCTCCGCTGACAGCATCTGCTGCATAACAAGCGACGGAAAGGGAAGAAAGAAGTGCAGCGAGAAGAAGATTGTGTTTCATAAAGCCTCCGTGACGCTGCGAACGATTTATCTTCAACATTCGCAGCGATGATTAATGATCACGACGACGGCGAACGTTGAAGGAACTTGCACGGAGATGCGCAAGACCTAGCCTGATCTTCAAATGAAAACAAAGGATATTTTGCATATGAAATGTAGCCTTTGATATTGGATTTAACCCGAATTAATTCAACTAAAAAATTAAAAAATCGAATAAACAAAATTGTTTGCAAAAATAAACAAAAATGTATATAATTACTCATGTCGATAAACGATGTGAGGTAATTATGAAGCACAAGAAATTTATCGACGAACTTAAAGGCCTAGGTGTTGTGCTTGTTGACGGGACCAATCATTACAAGGCTTACTACAATGGTAAGCAAACAGTAGTGGTCCGACATCCCGCGCAGGAATACTCCAAGCGGTATATGGAGTTGATAAAAAAGCAACTAGGAATTAAATAGTAGTCGAAACGGAGGGAGAGCCCTCCGTTAACCGACTTAAATAAACGAAAGGAATGAAAATGGCAAACTATCAATATCCAGCGACTATTGAGTCGAATGGAGAGGGTGGATTTATAGCCAGCTTCCGTGATGTACCCGAGGCTATTACAGAGGCTTGGGATTTAGAAGAATTAAAAAATAATGCACGGGACGCACTTATTACAGCTATTGACTTTTACATCGAAGATGGAAGAGTATTCCCCCCAGCTTCAGATCTTCAAACCGGAGACTTAGCAGTTGATTTACCAGCCTCTGTCGTTGCTAAAGTTATGCTTTTGAATACTATGGTTAAGTCTAATGTTCGGCCAGCTGACTTAGCCCGAAAAATGAATATTAAACCTCAGGAAGTTACCAGAATTACGGATATTCGGCACGCTACTAAAATAGACACGATTCAAAACGCATTTAGAGCTTTAGGTAAAGATTTGGTCTTAGAATTGAGGTAAAAATAATCTCAATAAGTTTATCGACAAATTTGCCCCTCACAAGGGGCATTTTTTTTAGATATTCCTAAAGACCGGCCTCCAAATAGAGGGAATACATCTGAGTTCTTAACGTTTCTTTTTAGGTGTATACTTTCGTCACATTTCGACGAAGTCCCTATCGTCTAGAGGCCTAGGACATGACCCTCTCAAGGTCAGAACATGGGTTCGAATCCCATTGGGGACGCCAATATCTGGTTTCTTTAAAAATCCTCCCATTCAAAGTTAATATTGATGCGGCCTCTCGTCCTCTTGATGAGGAATTAATTTCGTTTTTAGCAAGTTTGGAAACCTTTTCCAATAAAGAAGTGCTCACGATTCGCGCAATCGTTTAAGAAAGCGGAAAGCGTAGTTTTGAGGATTCTTGACTAATGAATAATTCTTTTATACAAGAAGTCTTACCTTATAATTACAATAGTTTCTTTTATAAAAGAAACTATTGTTTTTAATTAGCAAATTTCTTTTATAGAAGAATTATGAAGATATTTCCTCGAGATCGCTATCTTAAACAGCTCATATCTTTTCATGGTTCGGAATTGATCCGCGTGATTACAGGAATGAGACGTTCTGGGAAGAGTTCTTTGCTCAAACTCTACAGAGATTGGCTGGTTAATGAGAAGAAAATCGAGGAAAAGAATATCGTCTATATCAATTTCGAGTCTCTCAAATACTCCAACCTCACAGATTACCAAGTACTTTATGAACATGTTTGTGAAATCTCAGCTCAAGCCGGAGCTAAGGTGTATTTGCTTTTCGATGAGATTCAGAACGTCAAGGATTGGGAGAGGGCGGTCAATGCCTTGCGGGTCGATTGTGAATGCGAGATAGTTCTGACCGGCTCGAATGCGAGACTTCTCTCTGGAGAATTGGCAACACTTTTAGCCGGCCGCTATGTGGAAATCCAAATGTTTCCGCTTTCCTTCGACGAGTTCTTAGAATTCAGAAAGGATATCGGGGAAGAGATCCACAAATCCTTCGACGCTTTTCTGAGGTTTGGCGGCTTACCCGGACTTCACGAGCTTCAGGCTTCTCCCCGGGCTACCACTCAATATCTCAACGATGTTTTCAATTCCGTTCTACTGAAAGATGTCGTGTCCCGGAACAATATCCGCGACACCGAACTCTTGAATCGCATCATTCAATTCATTTTTGATAATGTCGGAAGTACCTTTTCTGCCAAAAACATCTCTGATTTCTTGAAAAGCCAAGGTCGAAAATTAGGCGTTGAAACAATCTACAACTATCTTGATTATTTGGAGAATGCTTTTGTCATCGAACGCGTGAAACGCTTTGACCTCAAAGGTAAGAAGTATCTGGAAACGCAAGAAAAGATCTACGCCGCTGACGTAGGCATCAGAAATTCAGTTCTCGGTTATCGGCCGTCGGATATCGCCGGCATCTTAGAAAACCTTGTTTACCTGAATCTGAGACAAAAGGGATTTAGCGTTTCAGTAGGAAAAACAGGAACATTAGAAGTGGATTTTGTGGCCTCAAAGGATAGGGCCGTTTTCTACGTTCAGGTCTGCTACCAATTAACGCCGGAAAATTTAGAGCGAGAAGTTTCTCCGCTCAGACAAATCAAAGATAACTATCCGAAACTCGTGCTCACACTGTCAGATTTGATGACAGGAGATATTGAAGGCATCAAGATTAGAAATCTCATAGATTTCTTGGTCGAACCGATAGCAACGTACTGAAATACCCGGATTCCGGATGTATAACTGACGTTGCACAAGGCATTCATCGGAGAGAAAACTTTCTTCTCTCTCCGAAAGTGTGTTACTAGAACGTATGAGTCTCTTCCGGTCCTGAACAAGTCGCTGTCGGAATAGTCTCCATTATCAATTAGCCTTCACAGCCTTTGTACGGTGTGAAATATTCTGATCAACGAGTTGATTCCTCAAAATTTTTCTCAACTCAATAATTGCTTCAGGTGTTTCCTGGACGGAATGACCGGAGACAATGACTTTCTCGCTGGCCGCGCCCTCCAGATGAGAACTCCAATAGGGAACGATTCCGTCGGAAGATTCTTCTAATGGGCCTTCGGCATTTTCTCGACCGATGATGGAGTAGTACGTTACATTTCGAGAAATCGGAAGTTTGGCTAAAACTCGAATCGTAGGATCTTTTGCTGACAGATTGTCTACGCCGGTCATGTTAATTTCTCTCGGTAAGTCCTGACCGAATATCATCAGGGTCATTTCGCCGAGCTTGTTCACGATTGAGAGCGGCAGCTTGACAAAAGATGCCAGGTATCTCGCCCAGCTTGCGTCGGCGTACGGTGTGCCTTGATGAGGAGCCGCTAAAAATATTGCGGTTGTGACGCCTTGGAGAGGTTTGAACCGAAGAATGCTCTTGAATTTCGGATCCATTTGGTTGATTTTGTCGGAGGCTTGAGGATACTTTTGCTCAAGTGCATCGATGATCGTGTTGCCTGAGTCGGACACAAGAAGTCTGATGAGGATTCCTCCCACACTATGACCGATAAGCGTGATGTTTTTACTCGCCGGATTTGTGCGTGACGGATCGAAATGCTCAATGGTCTTATTGATAGCTTCTGCAATCTCCTGACGATTGATTAGGAGCGGAACGTTCGTCGGGTAGTACACCTGCCAAATCTGGTAATTATCTCGAAGCAGCTGGTCTCCCATAATTTCATTCGCGGTATTAACCCAGGCTTCGGGGCTGCTGGCTAAGCCGTGAATGAGGATGATGGTTCTCAAGTCCTTGTGGTAGGGACGCATCAGATAGACGGTAGGTTTATCGATGATATTTCCGTGTCCGAAAATCGTGCTGAGTGCGTTCGAGGCAAAGTCGGAGTTGGCGAGCCAAAGACCATAAGCTCCGCTGAAATTGGCCGACAAAGGAACGACGGTTTTTCCGATTTTGACGCTCTGAACAAAAGACGGGTCATACGTTGAGACAACGACATCGTCGGCGGTAAGAATTTGATTCAGAGATTTTCCCGGAAATGAAATCATTGCCGTGACCGAAGAGTAAGGCATCAGACGCCAAGGCTGATCTTTTTCCTTTGCGGGGTCGTCTGTTGAGAGCACCATGCGGGCGCCGAGACCGTCAGCTGAGTATTGATTTTTAAGACCTTTGAAGGAAAGAACTGTATCGGGGATTAATTCTTTAACGGTTTCAGCTTGCTCTGAGAGTTGTTCAGGATTTTTAATATAGATGTTCCATTTGCCTTCGCGAACAGGAAAATCCGTTAGCGCTTTGCCTTTAGTCGCTCTGTAAAGCTGCTCGATGACATTTTGCACGGCAAAGTTGTAGTAGTCCTTCACCTGTGTTTGTCGATCTTCTAAGGCCCGGTCGCTGATTTTTCTGCCGGAGAAAAACAGATAAGCGTAAGAATATTTAGCCGTCTGAATATAATCGTTAAGAAGTTCGGCGTTGAGTTTTTGCTCATCCTGAATTTCACCCGCATCCTTTAGGACCTGCGCATCTTTTTGCGCACGCATTGCTTTGAAGAGCCACATTTCTGCCAGTGCAGAAATTTTGGACTCGTTGTCGGTTACAGAACTGTCTCCGACTGAATTGATACAGTACTGCACTCTGTTTTCGCAGTCCGAAAGACCCAGCGCTGTGAGAACCGTGTTGGTTGGGTCGCTCAACCGACCTTGAGAGATGACATCGCCGCGGCGCTGAACCAAATATTCCTGACTATTAATGTTAGAGACCGTCACGGATGCGCAGCCCGACAACAGAAGAATAGGCAGAAGAAGAGCACAGAGTGTTTTCATCAGAAGTAGGTGTAAGCAGAGAGAGTAATGATCAGAGGTCAAAGCAAGAACGGAAAAAATAAATTTTGATACAGCAAATATTGAGAAGTCAAAGCTCCATTTCTCTAACCAGTGGATTTTAAAAAACATCGGCCGGACAGAAGAAATGAAACTCGGGAAAATTAGGCAAAATTAAACGGCGCCCGCTGCAAAACAGGTGCCGTTTCTTCAAGCTGTTCAGGCTTATGAACTCTGGAAATTCAAACCTTTTTGCTCATTACTGATAAATGTCCAAGCCGATGTAATGCTGGTACGGATGGTCGCAGGCAGGGCACTTAACGGGAGGTTCTGTCCCTTCGTAGATGTAACCGCAAACCAGACACTGCCAGTGAATCGGTTTTTCTCTTTTCCAGATGGTTCCCTTCTGGAGCTGGTCAAGATAGGTCTGGAAACGATCCAGGTGGTGCTGTTCGATCTGAGCGATTGCTCTGAAGTGAGAGGCGATGACAGGGAAGCCTTCCTTGTCGGCGACTTCGGCGTAAGCCTGATAAGCCTTAACGCCTTCGTATCTTTCTTCGTCGATGGAGATCTTAAGATTATCTTCGGTGGAGCCAATAGCTACAGAATCAGTCGGGACTTCGGCAACCAGCTTTCCGCCGGGCAAGAAGTTCAAAAAGATCTTGGCATGACGGAGTTCGTTCGCGGCTGTTTCGTTAAATGCATATCCGATCGGGAAGTAGCTTTCTTTCACAGCTTTCTGTGCATAGAAAGTGTACCGAGCGTAGGATTGGGATTCATTCAAATAAGAAGTTGCAAGGTTCTTCTCAGTCTGTGTACCTGCAACGCTTTTTGTTTCAGCCATTTCTATATCCTCATTTGTGGTGGGTTAGAAGAAACCCTAATGAATAGCGTTACTTTAACTGTTAAAGAAGCATGAACGGCCCGTGGCGTCTCAAATTAAGTAAATCGATCAAGTAAGGTTAGAACGAGAATTTTGAATCAAATGCTCACAATTTAGTGAAGAGATCAACGAATCGAAGACTGTTGAACAAGGTTTATTTGAATTAAAAAATTCTTTTAAATTCAAATAAATAAAATTTAAAAATCGAAAATTGTCAAAGAAAGGGGATTTTTAGCGGAAAGAGGGGATAGAAAATAAAGAAAATTAGTGGTAAACGCCCATATGAAAAGACAAAAATCTCCGTATAGTGGCGCGTTGAATGTGTGGCTGCTTCATAAGCCCGTGGACTAAGGCAAGACACGTTATTCCGACTTGTTCGGAACTTGTCCAGAAGGATTTACCACCCTTCAAATATCTCTCTTTTTTTGGCGAACCGCCGTGTTCGCCAAAATTCGGGGACAGAGCGGGACGTCGAATTTTCTTTAAAAGGAAACATCCGATGGAACTTACTACCCACAAACTTCGTATCAGCCAAAGCACGGTGAATACCATTCTTTCTCGCGCCCAAGGCCACTACAAAAGTATTCTTCTGTCCGCCGGTGCGGATGAAACGATCTTCAAAACCAAAAACCTGGAATGCCCATGGTGCGCGGGAGTTGACCGTTTCTCTTATACCGACAAGTTTGGGAAAGGCGACAGTTTCTGCCGTCACTGCGGTTACCACAGCGGAGTCGATCTTCTGATGAAAATCAAGAATTTCGGTTACGTTGACGCTCTGCGTTTTATGGCCCGCTTTCTCAATCTTCCGATTCACGAAGAGAAAACCTACAGAGTCACGAAAACACAAGAGCAGTCTTCTCCGGTAGAAGAAGTATGGGCTGCCTCTCATGCCTTAGGCGAGAAAGATAGTGCTTATGTCTATCTTCGAAGCCGAGGTTTGAAAAAGTGTTTTCCGGCGGCACTCCGTGCCTCGAATCGTCTGCGTTATGCGCAGCTTTCCGAGGACGGACGGTCATGGGATCACTCCTTCTATGAAGGACTTGTGGCTGAGATCGTTAACTCTGAAGGAGACCGAGTCAGTCTTCACCGCACTTATCTGGACAAGGGCCGAAAGGCTCCCGTTAAGGCGGTAAAGAAAGTACTCGGCAAGGAGCTCTCGGGGTGCGCCGTTCGTCTGGCCGAAACAGATGAATCCGGCGTGCTCGGATTAGCCGAGGGAATTGAGACGGCGCTGTCTGCATCGGAACTCTTCGGAGTTCCGGTGTGGTCGGTGGTTGCCGCATTTAATTTCCGCAACTTTGTACCGCCGAAGTCGGTCCGCAGAATCATCATTTTCGGTGACTCGGACAAGAACTTTATCGGTCAAAGGGAGGCTTATGCGGGCGCCGCTGAAATCAAACAGCGGCATCCCGACATTGAGGTCGAAGTGCGTCTGCCCGAGCAATCGGGTTCAGACTGGAACGACGTCCTCATGGCTCAAAACCAAACAAGCTTCGGTGCACAGGCTTGTTTGGCAAAAACATAGTGTGCATCGTTTTTTACTTAACCCTGCGGGGCCTTTGTGCCCCGCAGGGAGTCCGAGGCTCCGTTTTTTATATGGAGCTTTGTATGTCACAGGTATTAAACGAATTCGTTTCGCTGGAATCTTTCGGATTTATGCAGGACGGATCACTTTTAGGATACCGATTAGAGGATATCGAACCGGAACTCCGGTGCCTCATTCCCCGCTTGGATCCTTCCTATGTTTTTGAAAAGGACGCTTTGTCGATCATGAGCGCCTGGTTTGAAATCGGTTCGGGTGAGCCGCTGTTTATCAGCGGCCCGCACGGCTCCGGCAAAACCAGCTTTGTGAACCAGTACTGCGCCCGAGTGAACGCGCCGGTGATTTCGATTACCGCACGCGCCCGCTTGGACCGTACGGATCTCATCGGCGGCTATGTCATTGATAAGGACAAAAGCATGCGCTTTGCCGACGGTCCGCTCACGCGGGCCTGGCGGCACGGCTGTGTGTTTCTTGTTAATGAGATGTCGGCAGCGCCGCCGGATCTTTGGCTGTCGGTCAATGAACTGCTTGAAGGCTCTCCGCTTTATATCCCGGAGGCCGGAGAAGTGATTCATCCGCATCCGAGAACCCGGATTGTCATGACCGACAATCTGCGGGGACTGACGGAAGATTACGGCTCACGCTATGTGGGACGCTTTAGTCAGGATCCGGCAGTGCTCGACCGCTTTTGGAAAATGCGCATGGACTACATGGGCGAGGAGGCTGAAGTTTCTTTATTAGAAGCGACTACTCCGGAGCTTGAAGTCCGAGGCATGTCCTTTGAAGAATGGCGGAAAGAATTTTCCGTTCGTCTGAGGAGGGCGGCGGACCGAGTTCGTCAGGCTTATTGCCGTCAGACGGAGGACGGTGCCGTTGCGGAAGCAACGATTTCGACCCGAGTCTTACTGCGGTTCAGAGACTTACTTCTTTTGAGCTATCGATCTCCGGCGATGAAGAATGAGCCTCGAGCTGCTTTGAGGCGTGCGATGAAAATCGCGCTGACGGACTGTCTGGAAGAAGCCGGCGCATTGGCGGTCGAAAAATTGGTCGAATTAGAAATCGGCGATATCGGCAAGCATATTGCCTAACAGCAGTTTTCTAACGGACCGGTCGTTCTTTTAAACCAGAGATGATTTCGGTCATCTCACCCCATCGTTTTTCGAGGGCCTTTAAGCCCTCGGATGACGGGCCTTAAGGCTCTCTTTTTTATTTAAGGAGGCCCTATGGCTGATTTGTTTGGTAACCGCGGTTTTTGGCAAGACAGCGGTTGTTTATCAACCGAAAAGAAAGAAGGCAAAACGGAAGATTCCGATCTGGTGCTGATTTGTTTTCAGATCAGTGTCTGGAGCGGGATGACAACCGAGCAGACCTCGATTGAGGAAGGCGCGGAGCTTATGAAACGCCGAAGGATTATTCCGGGCGTGATGCTGAAACCTTTTCTTGACTTCAGAGCACGAGCCAAAGCTTTGTGTCAGGAGATGGGCGAACCTTATCTCAACGGTTTCGTGATGCGAAGGCAGGATGCTGCTGTTGCAGAACGAGCCCTGAGTGTCTGGAGAAAAGAATTCTGCAGGCGGCGCGATGAAGTTTTTGCGCCGGCCTATGAAGACATTCTTGCTCAGAGGCTCGAAGGCATCATTCCTCCGGGTTGTTCGAAAGAAGCCGTTTTTCCTCCGACGAATTTTGTTCTGCGTCGGATCAGCTTTGAGTTTGATGCGTTTGTTCTGGCTGCGCACGGTACGGGCAAACGAAGCTCAAAGGATGCTTTTCTTGACGGGTTGGCCGAGCGTTTTGCCGATGAGACCGATCTCATCTGCGCGGCGCTTGAGACCGCCAACGTCACGGAAGCGATTGTGTGTCGCGTCAGGACGCTTTATGAACGAGTACGTTCATGGAGCTGTTCTCAACCCCGATTTGCTCTTGCTTCCGCTGCACTGGAAGAAGCGCTTGCCGAAGGCAGCCGGACCCATGTCTGGTGCCGAAACAAGAAGCTTTTTGTTCAGTTTCTGGAGAAAGCTCGGGAAGCATTTGCGCAGGCAAATGCAGGCCACGAGCAGAACACAACGGAAGAGGCAGAGTCTCTCGTATCCGTTCCTTCAGTTGAGGAAAGGCGAGAGGTGCTTACCGGAGCGGCAGGCATGATTGCCCGCGGCCGGTCGCTTTTTCCTTTCGGTTAACCGACTTCCTGTTCAGTGTCTCAAGGCGAAAGCCTTGGGACACGGTTCCGGAATAATTTTTAGGAATTTCACTTTGTCTCAGATAACGATTGCGTTACCCGCGGTATTAAAAGCGGTAAACGGCATTTTGACTTCTCTTTCTGGGGAAAAAGAAATCAAAGTGGTATTTGCCGGCACGCCTTGCACAGACGGCAAGACCGTTTATTTAGGAGAGCCGTTGCTTCAGTCTCAGGATGCGCTGGATGCCTACCTGTCTCACGGGACGCATGAGATTCATCACGTTTTGTACAGTGACTTTGATGAAGTGGCTTCGCTCGGAGGACTGCATTCGCTCGTTAATGCTCTGGAAGACGTTCGCATTGATGCCATCGGATATAAAAAATATCCGGGCGGCTATCTTTGGCGCAAAGAACACTTTTCTAAGATGGCTCGGGCAGGGCAGCTTCCGAAAATCAACGAACATACTTCGCCGGGCGCGCTTCTTTGCCTTACTTGCTATTGGTGCATGACCGCACTGATGCTGGAATACGACTGCTCAAAGCATTATTCGGAAGAAGCAAAGAATGCTTTTGTACAGAGATTCGGTCAGGAGCTCTTTGAGCGGATTATGCAGAAGGCAGAAGAATCGGTCAGAAGCCCGAATACCGCTGCGGTTATTCAATGCGCAAGAGAGATTGCACAACTATTCAGTCAGGCGATTTCTCAAAAGGTATTCTCTGAAGAGAACAAGTGCAGTTCCGATCAACCAGGCGCCGGCTCTTCATCAAAAGGAGCATCGGCTTCTTCTGAAGGAAAGGGCAAAGCCAAAATTCCGAAGAAAGACAAGCAAAAGTCCGACGAGTTTGATGCCTTGTTCGAGAGCGATGATCTTAAGGACGCCGATATCCACCGTGCCATAGAAGAAGACTATAAAAACTATCGAGGAGCCACAGGCGAGAATCCGACCGGCAAAGCCACGGTTTGGCCGACGGTCAGAAGTGAACTCAGTCCTCGGGTTGATCCTGAATTCAAAGCGGAAGCGGAAAAGCTGCTTCGCGGAGGCTCACAGCAGTTTCATCGGTTCCTGCAGGGATTGAGTTTCCAGCCTACGCGTTATGCGAGAAGCGGCAGAGACCTGGAGCCCAAGAGACTGAGCCGGTTGTATGTCGGCGACACCAGAGTGTTTCGATGCGAAGAATCCGTACTCCGTCCTTCTGTAGCGATGTGCGTTCTTTTAGACCGAAGCGGATCGATGACCCGTGAGGACATGAGAACCGGATCTTTGTGTGGTCAGGCCATCGCCGGAATGACTGATTCCGTGAGCGGATGCCGAAGCTCGGTTTATGCATTCCCGGGTGTTGAACGGCAGACGCTGTTAGAAGTTAAACGTTTTGATGAACCCGTTGCGTCTTGTTTGGATCGCTTTTGTGCTTTAAGACCATTTGGGTACACACCCGTCAGACAATCGATTAATTCTGCTGCCGCTCAGCTTATCAGTCGAAGAGAGTCTCGCAAGATTATCTTTTTGATTACGGACGGTTTGTGTTCCGATGCCGAACTTTTGACTGACATTGAGCAAGATTTGAAGCGTGCCGGTATTGAGATTGTCTGCTTGGGTATCGGGGATGATATTCCGAAGATTTTTAGTATTCAGTCGGACATCAAGCATTCTCATCAAATGAAGGAAGCGGCTTACAAGCTTCTTGAAGAGACGTTTAGAAGAAGAAACTGATCTTTTGTCTCGCGGTCGACTGAAGATTTTTAGATACCAAGTTTTGGCGGCTGTGTAATTGTGACGCCGGAAGGATAATTAGGGAAGATGAATTCAAGAGAGTTTTTCCTTCCAGTAATTTCCGTTCTGTACCTTGAAGGAAAGTAAGTTTTTCAGGAGGCCGAAGTATGTCAGTGTTGAAGATCCGAATTTCTGACGACGAGGCCGCATGGTTGGATGCCTTAGCAAGGATGCAAGGCACGACTAAAACGCAGATCGTTCGATCTGCCCTGAGAAAAGTTTTTGAAGAAAACTTCTTAGACAATAAAACGATTCTTCTGCCGAAAGATCAGTATCAAGCTTTAGTTGATCTGGTCGGCAGTCCCTTGAAGTCGCTGGAAATGGAGGACAGAAAGAGACTCCAAAAAGTTCCCGACTGGGATCTGTGAGGCGGCTTTGCCGGCCGCCATATTTGCGTTAGGCAATCACTTCCGAGAAGCCGATTTCTGAGCAGGTCGGTAAAACTTTCCGCGGACGGCTTTTCCCCAATCTTCCGGCGAAGTTGGCGGGATATCTGAATAATCGATATCTTCGTCTCGGATGCTTTTGATTCGTTGGAGTTCCTCTGCTGTCCACGGTTTGGCATCAGAAGGCTTGAAAAATACTTTTGGCATAGGCTTTGTTTTTTAACAGCTTTGCCGGCGCGTAGTGTTCTGAATTGTTTGGTGTAATGAAAATTTTTGGTGTTGGTGTCTAATGTACGAGCAAGAGGAATGCGGCGCCTTGTTTGTCATTTTGATAGTTTGACACCTTAAATCTTCGGTTTCAATTCTTACAACTTGGTATAACTGGTGGAAGAGATTCAACGCTATCTCAAGCGAGATTTTCTTGATCCAACAAACTTGAACTGGTCTGTCAGTTAGGACAAGAAGGAGAAGCGGCAGGTTTGATTCAAGTTCCTGCCGCATTTACAGGATTGATGTTAATTCAAAGACTGGAATTACCTTGACCGAGAGCTTTCTTCCAAAAGTTTCGTTGATCGCTTCTTCAAAAAGACCGTCTAGACGCTCTTTTAGCTTTTCGGTTGTTTCAGCTTCGGTTGCAATTCCTAATCGTGGTAAAAAATCTTCGCAAGTAGCAATGTAGACCTGAGCTTCCTTGTCAAACATGGACTTGACGGTTGCTTTCAAAGGAAGTTTCAAAAAGGCGGCTAACTTCCAGCAGGGCAAACCAACTTGATATGCGACCAAGAGTGTAAGTATCTAAACTTAGGCAGGTTGTACTCTGACATTTTATCGCCAGAGTCAAAAATTATTTGCAGTGTCGCGACTCTTCATGGGTTTTTGATAGTAAAAGAGCTTCCGACGTTTTCCATCGGAAGCCCTTATCTAGTCCCTCTAACCGTTCTTCGACGGTTAGCGCTTCAGAACATTAAGCCGGATTCTTAGCTGCGTTCACACCGGCGATGCGACCATAAGTGAAGATGTCAGCCATAGCGTTACCGCCGACTCGGTTGGTACCGTGGATACCGCCTGTGACTTCACCTGCAGCGTAGAGGCCGGGGATGACATTGCCGTGGCGGTCAATGACCTGTGCGTCTTTATTGATGATGACGCCGCCCATTGTATGGTGACGTTTCATCGTGACACGACCGGCATAGAACGGAGCCTTGATGATCTTGTTGGCCAGAACGCCTTCTGCACGGCCGAGCGGATCTTTCTTGGTATCAACAGCCTTGTTGTAAGTGTCAACAGCTTCTTTAAGGTTGTTTGCAGGTACACCGATCTTCTTAGCCAAATCTTCAATAGTGTCGGCATAGTAAAGTGTGCCGGCCTTTAAAGCTGCTTCGTTTTCAGGTCCTTTGGAGTTCTTCTGCTGTTCAAAACCGTCAGCGTCAACTATCGTCCAGGCGATAGCCTTCGGCTGGTCAAGCATGGCGTCACGCAATACGTCACGTCTAGCGTCTTCTTTAATGAAGCGTTTGCCGTCGAGATTCACGAAGAGGAAGCGGTCAACATGCGTAAAGAGGTTCGGAGCATGTTTTTCTCCGGGAACGCCGCCGGGAATGCACTGAATGTAGTCCAGACCGCGTGTGCCGGCACCGATGTCGACTAAGTCGATTAAAACATCACCGGTGGCGCCGGGATGATTTGTTGTACCGAGCTGGCCCATCCGAGGATCGTGGATGGCTGTCAGTCTGTCATTGGCTGCAAAACCGCCGGCAGCTGCAACGACGCCGTTAAGTGCACGCAGATAGAGCGTCTTTCCGCCTTTTTGTTCAACTTTGACGCCGAGAACACGGCCGCTCAGCTGATGTTCGCGAATGATTTCAACAACGCGTGTGTTGTAGAGAATAGGAATGTCTTCTTTCTTGCAGACTTCAAGGAGGGCTTTAATGTAAGCGCCGCCTCTCGGGCCGATCGGGTTGCGAGCGCGTTTGTACAGACCCCCGTAAATCTGATAAATGTGATCCTGGAATTTGACGCCGTGGTCTTTGAGCCACTGAACGCTTTCCGGTGCCTTTTCTGTGAGCTGGTGAACCAGGACAGGATCTCCGCGTCCGTCGCCGGCGGCTAATGTCTGCTTAGCGTGAAGTTCGGGAGAGTCTTTGATGCCGGCTTTTTCGTAGTCAGCTTTGATGGCAGCGTTGAATCCGCCGCCGGCACGAATGGTGTTGCCGCCGGCAAACATCATTTTTTCAAGAACGACGACTTTCTTGCAGCCGGCTTCTTTTGCAGAGACAGCAGCAGAAAGACCGGCACCGCCGGCACCGATCACGATGACGTTATAGGTATCATCCCATTTGATTGCGGCTTCAGCAGCAGAGCTGAAGAATGTTCCGAAGACACCGGCAGCGGCAGCAGCTGCAGGAGCAGAACCAAGGAATACCCGACGTGAAAGCTTTGTCATTGTCTTCTCCAAGTGTGAAATCTGAGGTTTGAGGCGGTTTGCTTGTTTGGCCTCGTTGGGAAGAAGTCTAAGAATTCAGCGCTTCGCGCCAAATAAACATTAGGTTATTGACAAAGTACAAGTTAAGGAGTAAAGAATTTTGATTGAGACTCGGAAACGAGGTTTTCTGCCGCGATCATGCCGAACGTAAAGGCATCGGCTAAGCCGTTTCCTCCGATTCTGTTTCTGCCGTGGATGCCTCCGGTGATTTCGCCTGCCGCGTAGAGTCCGGGGATCGTTTTGCCTTCCTTGAGACATTGAGCTTTTTCGTTGATTTGAAGACCGCCCATCGTGTAATGGATTCTCATGCCGACGCGTGCGGCCCAGAAAGGCGCCTTTAGGATTGGGAATCTGCGGCTTTGAGGTTTGTCAGAAGTAATCTCAGCGTTTCGCTCTTTGATCGTATTTATCAGAGTCTCTGCAGGAATGTTTAGAGCGGAAGCCAATTCTTCCAGGCTTTGAGCTTTGACGGCATCGCCGGTTTCAGCGGCACGGATAGCGTCACGGCGGACAAGCAGGTCAAGCGTTTCGAGACCGTCGCTGTCGATAATGCAGTAGCAACTCTTGTTCTTTTGAACCAGAATCTTTTCTTTGAGTTCATCGCGACGCGCTCTTTCGTCTACGAAACGTTTTCCTTCGTCGTTGACAAAGACAAAGCGGCGTACGTCGTTGTGGAATCGGACACGAATGCCTTTGTTAGAAATCGGTCCCGGAAGGCACTGAATTTCAGTCAGATCGACTACAGAAGCCCCGATTTTGCGCGCCGCAAAAAGCATGTCTCCGGTTGAACCCGATGAACAGTTGCTCGGAAGACCTTTAAGGCGAGAGTCGAAGGCTGCAACCGTCTTTAGATTTGCTCCGAATCCGCCGGCGGCAAGTATGACGCCTTTTCTTGCGCGAATGAAAAACTCATTGCCTTTCGAAGCCGCTTTGATTCCGATAATGCGTCCGTTGTCGTCTTCTACCAGCTCAATTGCTTTGGTTTCTGTTAAAACGTTGACTTTTCTTTGCATCAAGGCGCCGGAGAGTGCTCGAACGTAAGCAGTTCCGTTCGGGAAGATCGGTTTATGGCAGCGCGGGAAGTGAGAGCCGTAGATTTCGATTACTTCGTCTTGGAATTTCACGCCTTTAGTTTCCAGCCAGGAAAGCATTCTCGGGGCTTCATGGACTAGTTTACGAACCAAGGCCGGGTTCGCTATTTTGTCGCCGTTGTACCAAATGTCCTGAAAGTGTTTTTCTTCGCTGTCAGTGATGCCCAGAGGGGCTTGTCTGATGGGATCTACGACTCCGAGGAATCCGCCGGAGATCAGAGTGTTTCCGCCGAGATGTGCGTTTTGCTCTATCAGGATGACTTCCGCACCGAGTTCCGAAGCTCTGACCGCGGCAGCCAGACCGGCTCCTCCCGCGCCCACGACTAAAACATCACAGCTCCGACGCCAATTGATGTCTTGGGCAAAGGCTGCGGCAGGAGCGGCAACAGCTAAAGTCGTGAGTAGGAAATCTCTTCGGAACATAGGATCGTTAGTCGTTAAGAATATGAATCTTGCGGAGGAAAGCGTTGAGCTCAACAATGTTTTTGCAGTTGAGCTTGTGAAAAATCGAGCTTCGCCAGTTTTTAACAGCTTGCTCTGAGACTTCCAGCTCAAAGGAAATGACTTTGTTGAGCTTACCTAAAGCAATCATCTCAGCGGCTTTTTTCTCGGCCGGCGTCAGCAAATCGAACTGAGCACGCATTTCTTCGCAGGTTTCAGCGGCCTCTCGATCACTTTGATTTTTAGCCACGGCTTTAGCGAGCGCTTCTTTCAGACGAGTAGGTTCAGGAGGTTTGACAATGAAATCGGTGGCGCCGGTGAGCAAGGCTTTGACCGCCATGTCGATGTCTCCGTGTCCCGTCAAGAAAATGATCGGAAGATCGATCTCTCGCTTCTTCATTTCTTCTTGGAGCTGCAGTCCGCTCATCTCCGGCATACGGATATCCAAAATCACACATCCCGGGAAGAGCGGATCGTCTTTCTCCAGGAATTCCTTGGCACTGTTATACGTTGAAGTTCGAAAGCCGGCCATATTCACCAAAAAGGCTTCTGAGGCGAGGACTTTTTCATCGTCATCGACGATACGGACGACAGGTGTAAGTTTGGATGACTTCATTGTGAAACCTTTTTGAAACGAATTTCAGCACGTAAGCCTTTCGGATCCACGCGAGAGAAATTAAGTTCAACACGATGTCTTTCGGCAATCGCAAAGACAATCTTAAGGCCGAGTCCCAAGCCGTCGGCTTTAAGAGAATTTTGCAGAGCTTTCTTCATGCGCTCCAGCACTTCATCAGGGACGGACGGCCCGTTGTCCGTGATGGATAAAACCCAATTCCCGTCTTCAGAAGCTACAGAAAGTTTTATGAGTGACTTGTCTTTAAGCGGTTCAACGGCGTCTGCCGCATTTCTCAAAAGATTAAGGACGAGGATTTCCAGTTCAAACGGATCGCCATTGATCTCGGCTTTTTGCGGCAAGTCGATTTGCAAACGGCACTGTGTCGAGACATAAAGTCGGAAAGTGTCGATGGCTTTGCGCGTTACTTGCGATAAGTCCATCGTGCTCTGTGAATCTACCGGTCTTGAAGACTTCGCGTACTCTCGAACTCGGTCGACGATCTGAGCGGCTTTGGAAGATTCGGAAGCAATGGCATCGATACCTTGGCTCACGATCGGGTCAAGTGTCTTTTGTTCTCCGTACATCTTGAGACCGTTTGCGTAATTCACCACGGTCGACAAAGGCTGCTTGAGTTCATGGGCGAACATGTGCGAGAGCTGAGAAAGGATGCCGCGCTTTTCCATTTGGCTCAAACGCTTGAGGGAGTTTCTTGCGACTTCGGCGACACGATCGCGCTGATCAATGGCTTCGCGTAACTCGGCCGTTCTCTGGAAAACCAAAGAATTCGAGCGATAAATGTGGAAGAGCACACCGAGGAGAAGTACAAGCGCTAAAAAAACTTCCGTTTTGTACTTCTCGATGAATGCTCCGATAGAGAAGGGTTCGGGACGGTAAGGGCCGAGTTCCAATTTTTTGAAAAGCTGAAGCACGGAGCGGAAATCATTTGCAATGCCCCAAGAAGCACCGTCCGGCATCTTCGGCATTGTCAGAAGACTGACCGTGAAATTTTTAACGACGTCAGGAGACGCATCTGGAAAGGACGAAAACACAAAGTCCGGATAGAGCGGTGAAGAGCTCTTGCAAGCTAGAGAAGTTTTTTCTTCGTCAATGACCTTGAAGAGGTGAGCGTTCGAGATGTTTTCTAGTTCGCACGTCGGAATGACTGCGGCGTCCGCTTCTCCTGAAAGCAAGTAAGAGTAGACGTCCGGATAGCTGTACTTCGTACTGAAGAGATGCGGCTGATCTTCTTTAGCGCCGATGCGATCGGCAAGTTTCCCTTTGGCACCGAGCCATCCGGAAAGTGAATTAATATCTCTCGTGACAAGGCGTTTCTTTCGGAGATCTTCCATTCGATTGAGGTCATTGCGATCGGTTAACGCGATGATGGTGGAACCGATGGACTCCGATGCAGTCCTGGCTCGAGCGTCGTGGCGCGTGGCTATTTGTCTCAAACCGGCAGATGACGGATCAAACGAGGCGTAGAAACCTGCAGAAGAAATCAGAAAACTGAAGTGTTCTTTTCTGATGTCTTCCGGAGACTCGTGACCTGAAATTTCCTTGGTGACAATCTTGTACTGAGGAAGCGCCTTGCGCAGATGATCCAAAGTCGGGGCGAAGGTGTTGATGAAAAACAGCGGGTCCTCAGTGAAAAGGACAGCAATCCTGACTTCCGCAAGTTTGTCTGCGGAATGAGCTGTCCATGGTGTGCATAGGACAGCCGAACAAAACAAGAGTGTCAGGAGTTTGCGGAACAATTTTTCTTCTTCGAGTTTGGGGATTTGGGAATTATTTTAGCTTTTAGCTTCAGTTGGATAATTCGGTGAAATCCTGAGGATAGACGTTGAGCTATCTAAAAAGTCGTGGAAACCAAGTCGATCATTAGAATGAGAAGAAGATTAGATTGAGAAGCAAAAATGGAACAGAAACGGATCCAAAACTTGCCGTTGGGAACATCAGATTTTTCTGCATTAAGACTGGCTGACGAGATCTATGTGGACAAAACTGAACTCATCTATGAGCTCGCTTCTCAAAAAGGCAAGTATCTGTTTGTTCGGCCTCGGAGGTTTGGTAAGTCGCTTTTGATTTCCACTTTCGAGTCCTTGTTCAACTATGGATTAAAGGAGTTCGGCGGTTTAGCCATTGATAAACTTTGGAACGACGAGGCTAAATATTTTGTCGTGAAGCTGGACTTTTCTGAGGCGAAGTATTTTTCTTCGCCGGAAGAGTTTTCGCAGAGATTAGCCTCACTCATCGCCAGAAACTTCTCCCGTGTCGGCTTTAGTTATGTCCCCGACTCGGCAGAAAGCATTTTCCATCAGTGGTCTGATTGGCTGAAGACATTGGACAGCGATTCTTTGGTTGTCCTGGTTGATGAATATGACTCGCCGCTGACTTCTTGTCTTGACCAGAAAGAATTGTTTGCAGCGGTCAGAGAGCAACTCTCAAAGTTCTATGCAGAGCTAGCCGCCAATGAGCGAGTCCTACGATTTGTCTTTGTTACCGGGATTATCCGCTTCAATGAAGTTTTTCTTTCTTCTGAGTTTGTCAGCTTCACAGATCTTTCTTTGGATCCTCGTTATGGGTCGTTAGTTGGATTTACTCGAGATGAGGTTGAAGGTTATTTTGAAAACTATCTTGAAAAGGCCGCGAAACCCCTTTCTATTAGCAGAAACGACCACTTGAAGCAGCTTGTCGCACAATATGGCGGGTATTGTTTTGAAGAAACAGGGAGTACGAAAGTCCTCGCTCCCTGGTCATTGCTCAATTTCCTCGCATATCCATCAAGAGCTTTCCTTGCTTATTGGTTCGAAACCGGAGGCGCAGCTTCACTTCTGAAATGTCTCAAAACTCAAGCGGTTAAGGCGCCGGAAGAGTTTTCAAAAGAAAAGAGAATTTCTCGTTCGGAGCTGCTCGGAGTTTCAGGCTCTTTGTCCGATATCGCTTTGCTCACTCAAGCTGGTTACTTAACAATCAAAGCACCGGAGCCCGGAGAAACTTTTCTTCTGGATTATCCGAATTTAGAAGTTAGACGCTCCATGGCTCGGCTGTACGCAGAGCAACTTTTGGACGGAAGGATTCCAGGGCAGGTCGGTGCGGGTCCTATTGTTGAGACGTTAAGCGAAGGCTCTCTCGAGTTCGTGGTTTTTGTCCTGAATCGATTTTTATCGGCGATTAATTATCATAAGCATCCCGTCAAAGATGTAGCTACCTTGCGAGCCTATGTGCAGGTCTATTTTGCGGCGGCAGGGTTAGATGTGATTGAAGAGCCTGAAGACATCAACCCTAGAAACAAACTGAAAGTTAAGGCAGGCAGACGCGAGTGGATATTTGATTTCCGTATCGTCAAAGCTCTGAAAGATACGTTAGAACATAATGTTGACACGGACGAACGCATGGAAAAAACATATCTCGGAGATCAGGGCGGCCAAAAAGGCTTGAGGAGGGTCAAGCTTGTTTTCTCAACTGGTGCAAGACAATTCGTTCAGTGGTTAGAAGGTTAGAAACTTTAAATCACCGCGGGCCTATAAGCCACTGAGATTTAGAGTGATTTTATGGCTCTTCTTTTAAGCGATCGCTTTCACCTTTCCCAAACAGGCTTCAAGTCCATCAACTTCTGCCGACGATCCAAGATTTCTTTATCTGTTTCCGGTTCAAAAATTATCTCGGAGCAAGCCTCGAAGACATCAGGTGAAAGAGAAATGATCTTGTTATTAATACGGCAGAGCAAATAGTTATGTAAAGCTTCTAAAACTAATTCTTCGCGAGTTTTTCCTTCTTTCTCGGATAACTCAGAAAGCATTGCGGCGTCCGTATCGCTCAATTTCAAAGTAATCGTCTGGGACATTTTTCGGCTCCTTGCTAGGAAAGATACTCCCTTTTGATTCTTCCTGTTGAAGTCAGAAAAGGTCAATTTTTCATACACAACGGCCCAAAAGGTTGGGGATTTTAGGTTTGTGTTTAGAAAAAGGCCATTTTCTAAACACAAAAGTGGTTTCCAGCTACTTTGTGTTCAAAAAAACGCTGATTTCTAAACACAAAGGCCTTTTCTGACTGCGTTGTGTTCAAAAAAGCGCCAGTTTGTAAACACAAAATATTGGTCAGCGCCTTTGTGCTCCTATAAAGTGAAACTCTGAACACAACAAGAGACGGCTTTGTGGGAGTAATCTGATTATTTAAAATCAAATTATTGAAATTTAAATAATTGAGAAATAGATAAGATGCTCAATCCTTTTGTTGTCGGCGACTATCTTTCTCAGGAATACTTTTGTGGTCGTTCAAATGAGGCCAAAGTACTAGAGGAGTGCATTCGTGAAGGCAAGAATGTTGTCCTGCATTCGGCAAGAAGGTTAGGAAAGAATCATCTTATCGAACACGTCTTTCACAAAGTCAGCTTCAAAGAAGAATTCGGGTGTCTTTGCGTTGATGCCGGTGTATGCGGAAGCCTCAAAGAATTTGCTTTTTTCCTGGTTGACGGTATTTTCAGATCGCTTAGGAACGATCATGAAAGTTTCGAAAAGCTTGCCGGCCTCTGTCGCAGACTCGGGTTGAGCATGACTATGGATCCGAGCTCTGAGGTGGTATCACATTCTTTTAGCTTGAGATCGATACGAGAGCCGGAAAAGATAATTGAGGAATTCTTCTCATTTCTTGAAAGCTTCGACAAGAAGGTTGTTTTAGCAATTGACGGTTTTGAAAAGCTGGCATCCTTCAGAGAAGTCGATGGATTAAGTGCATTAGGAAAGATAATTGAAAGCCATTCGAGCGTTCGAATGATTTTTTCGGTTTGTGAGACACAAGGCAGTTCTATACAGTTTCTTGAAAAGCATGGAGTAGTCTTCAGAAGCTCAGGGCTGATCCACTTGGGACCTATCGAGTTCAGTGAATATTGCTCTTTTGCAAGAAGTAAGTTTCAAAAGGCGGGAAAAAGGATTTCTGCTGAGATCTTCGAAAGCATCTACTCAAAATTTTCCGGAGGCACTGGACCGATTCAGTTGGTTTTGAATAGACTTTTTGCAGAAACTCCTAAGAACGGTTCTGTTACGACTGAAATTTTGGACAACGTCATTAATTCCATCGTTGAGGAATACTCTGTCTTCTATAAAGAGGCTCTTTCGGGACTAAGCTTCAACCAAAAATGTTTGGTTTTTGCCGTTGCCAAGGACGGTGCCGTCGAAAACCCGTCGTCCTCAGAGTTTGTGAATAGGCATAGCTTGGCTTCGGTTAGCAGTGTGCAATCCTCAGCTCGAGCTTTGCTTGAGCAAGGCATTTTTTATAAGGATGCCAGCGGGCTACGTATTGACGATGATTTTTTCAAAGAATGGCTAAGGAAAGAGTATTTCTAAGGGTGAGTTATGAAAATGACCGTTTTTCCAATTATCGGTGTAGCTTTAGGCATTGCGTTTTCGAGCTTCTTTACACAAGAAGTGGCGAGCGCTGAAAAAGCTCAGCGGCTTTGTCTGGTGAATTCGCCTGCGGAACTCATTGCTTGCCGCAGAGGCGACTCTTTGTACTACCAGCAGCCGGGCCTCGTGCACGGAAAATATCTTCTGGATTTTGCTGCTCAGTATTGCGACACAAACTTCGAGATTAATATTCAGTTTCCATACGTTCTTTGTGTTTACTCAGGAGTTAAAGAGAAAATTGCCGCACAAGAAGTGCGTAGAAAGGAAATAGAAAGCAATATGCTTTCTGCTTTGCGGAAAATTGACAATGAATTGGACAATCCTGATTCAGGATGGAAACAAATGAGTTCAGAGGATGAGAGGCGTTTTCTAATTACGTCTCAAGGTACAGGCCCGGTTATCCAGGACGGCAATGAGGTTACGATTAGAGTTCGCTATCCCGGGAAAGATGGAAAGCCGGAAAAATTTGACGAACTAAAAACCTTCTTGGTAACGAAGGGCGACACCATATTTAGAGGCTTGAGGCAAGGCAGTTCATTGATCATTGCTTGCAATGGAGAGAAGAAGCTTTTTGAGTTTGTTGATATCCTTTTGGTTACCAAATTGAAACCCTGAGGTTGCGAGTGAACTTCTGAGGCAAAAAACGGTCTAAAGCAGACACTTTATTTTTTAGCATTTCTTTTATTCAATCCGAATATAAAATTTATCGTTTAAAAATAAATAAATATTTATTTAATGCTATTTAACGTTATTTAATTTCTGTCGGTTGTTTTGTATAGTTGCGAATGAAGGAGACTCTGTATGAGTGCGGAATGGACAATCACAGGTTTGACCTACGACAGGGATAAGGCTGAGAGAAGAGTTGATGGTAACAATCCTCAGGTGAGTTGCCCTGTTTTGTTTTCCGCTCAGTGTGCCAGCTTTAGCTGTTTCATGACTTCTGACATTAATCCAAGTATGGAGAGGTCTCTTATCTGGGAAAAATCGCCTCAATCGTTTCTAGATACCGAAGAAAAGGAGGCTCCTGATGGTCGAAATGAACGTTCCATTGTTGCTTCGGCTTTGTCCGGCCCAGAAGTTCTCGAGCTTTTGAATGCTGAGTCATATCTCAGGCTTTCAAGAATGGAGATTGCGGACAACAAAGAAGAACAACTCCGTTATCTTGAAAAACTCGGTTTGATCAAAAAGGCCGGGTCAACGTATCAGATTCCACTTTTTAGCGTCTATCTCTTGGCTCGAAATTTATCGGACTTCAATCGACTGGCTGGAAAGCGGGTTCGGATTGTCTCGTACGGCGGCAACGATAATTTGGCTCCTGTTGTTTTTGACAAAGAGTTCAAAGAAGGAATCGTCGAGGCGTTTAAATCAATCTACCGGGAGCTCAATGGTTTGATTCCGAGACGCGAACGCATTGATCTAGAAAGCGGGAGAAGGCTTGTTGAATTATCAATTCCACAAGCTGTTGTTAGAGAGTTGCTTAGCAATGCCTTTGCCCACCAAGATCTATCTTCCGAAGGCGACGGAATAGTTATAGAAGTTTTCAAAAACAGAGTCGAGATAACAAATTCAGGCCTGCCAGTCCTGGATCCTCTCCATTTTCTTGATGGCGGACCAGCCATTAAGAATGAAAAAATTTTCTCCGAAATGAAAAATCTTGGCTTAGTTGATGGACAAGGGCACGGCTGGAGAAAAATCGTCAAAGAACTAGAATCTCGCAGTCTTCCGGTTCCTGAAATTAAGGTCCGGAAAAATTCAATAACAGTGACGCTTTGGTTTGAAAAACCATTGAAACTCCTTTCATTGGATAAAAGGAACTGGACGGTATATTTGCATACCGTGCTGAGATATCTTCTTAGCGAGCCGGCGAATAATGCGTCTCTCAGGCAGAGGCTTAATTTGCCTGAGTCGAAATCTTCTACCGTTAGTAAGTTGTTCAGGCAGGCAGCAGAAGGAGGTCTTGTGAAACCTTTTGATCAGCACTCTTCCAATAAGACAAAGAAGTACGTTCCTGCTTGGAGTCAAGACTCGTCCCGAATTCCCGTGAAAACAAAGAATTTTGAAAAACAGAAGCTAGAAGGAGAGAAGGCAAAGAACACTCAGAATCCCTCGTCAAACAAAGCCTTCATCGACGACGAAGATGAACAACTTATTCAAAAGGCTCAGCAACGTTTGAAAGAACAAGGTTCTATTAGAGTCAGAATTGAAGACTTGTGAGTAGCGCACCTTGCTTTGGTATACGGAACCGCAAAAAATCTGTTGCTCCCGGAAAACCAAAAATCGACAATGAGGAATTGGGTTGGATCAAATGCAAACTGACTAGACAATGCAATCGCATTACGATAAATTCGCGAACAGCGTGAACAGCGACTGAGGCTAATCAGCCAGAGGCTTTTACAAGCTTCACCATTTAGGCCGAGTTAGTCGACGTAGAGCAACGTCTCAAGAGGTTGTTTGCTTCCTAAATTAACATCCTTTGTTTAGCGATTTTCCAACGGCACAAATTGAATGCCCAACCCCATAGCAGCCAAAACTTTTTGGACCATATCGAAAGACGGGTTTCCGTCTTTGTTAAAGGCACTGTAGAGGCTGGCTCTTGAAACACAGGCTGTTTTAGCTATTTCAGAAACATTGTGACATTTGATGATATTTCCGATAGCAAGGCGAACCATAGAGCCGTCTCCGCTATCGAGCTTAATCATTTCATTTAGAAAAACAGCGGCGGATTTATCGTCTCGGATGAAGTCATCAACATCCATTTTTTTTACTGTTAGCGTTTTCATCGTTATTGCCTTCAAAAAAGTTTTCACAGTCTTCGATCGGACACTGAGCCATTTCTTGAGCTTTTTTTATATCTTCGTTTTGGTGTCGTTTGTCGCCTCCAACTAGAAGCAAAATCAGTTCGCCACCTCTGAAGGTGAAGTAAACTCGATATCCCGGACCGTGGTCTATCTTTAACTCAGAAACGCCTTTTCCCACACTTCTCCAAAGCCCGAGCGAGCCCATGCTGACAACGAGCAACCTGGCAAAAACTATAGCGGAAGTGACGTTGTCAAGTTTTGAAAACCACTTGTGAAATTTTTGTGTTTGCTTAATTTCCATAGACTGTATTCTATGGTAGACACTTCAAAAGTGTCAAATAAATTAGACAAATTAAATGCCCGTTTTTGGAAGTAGGCAAGGACGTTTCAGTTTTTCGTTATCTGAGAGCTGGAAAGCCTGAAAAAAAAAAGAAGATCATCTCTCATCCTCTTCATACTTTTCTAACCTCGGTCCTCGGTAGCCAAGTCCTCCCGCAAGAGAATTAAGCAAGAGGGTGCTCATTCCTTTTTGTTCGTTTAGGTAGCGAGTAGAAGAGTCGTTATTATGTTCATTCCGTAACTCAGTCATTGCACCTTGGTTCAAAAGACCTATTACGTTAGCCTCTTCCTGCTCATCAAATTTCTTGTTGAAATCTTCCCTCCCGGCGTTTAATGAGGACGAAGCGAGCGAGGAATTTTCTGCATTGTTTCTAAAGGATTTTGCTTGTTTACCGATTACTCCTTCACCCATGAGCTGCAAAGCGGAGAAGGAGGTTTCTCCTTGACGTTTAAGTGCGTTTTGGCGAAGAGCGGTTTCTTGTATTTGTCCGGGACCTAAATGTCGGACATCTGCAGCACGGTCGTAAGAATCTGCGGCAGCTGAAGCGCCTAAATACTCTCGTTTATCTGAAGAATCAAAGAGAGCTTTAAGGTGCGATTCCGCAGACAAATTGTCTGAAGACAGTAATTTCTGCATAACCAAGATGTCGTTATTGACGGCAGTTTGGCTCGTTCCGCTTAGGTTCTCTGACTGAGATCGAGAAGCAGAGAAAGTCTCAGACAGCATTCGGCTCTGATCATTAGAGGTGCGATAGGCTTTATCCAAAGCAGCCGAGAAGCTTTCTGCAGCTAGACGTATTTCATCATTTGAAGTGGAGGCGGCAATTTCTTTCGCTGTGCTCTTGAGCGCATGGTAGGCCTCTGCTTTCTGACGCTGGGTCGCGGAGCTTTGAGAACCCGTTGCAGTGTCTACGAACTGCTGAGCAGTTTTTGCCTCCAGCCCGATTCCCATTCCTGCAGCTTCAGCTGCTCCGCGAAGATGAGACATCGCACTTTGTACGTGGCGTGCAACAGGTTTTCCTTCGGGATCTTTGGCTTGCGTCGGTAAGGTTCCTAGTAAAGCCGGACTTTGAGCAGCGGCTAGATTTACATTCTCAGGCGAAGCCGAAGATGCTGCCTTGGCATCTTTGGCCGCTTCCTTTGAAGCATTCGTTGAGAATTGAGCTTCCCCGCCTCCGGCTTGAAGTTTCGCACCACTCGTGAATGACAAGTTCTCGGAATTCGATAAGCCTCTGGAAACTGTTGAAGATTCTCCTGAGCTCTTCGAATAAGAAGATGAAGAAGAACCGGCGGTCGACTGACCGGCACTCAGGCGTTCGGATAATCCTTGACTCATTGCTCGAGCAAATTCTCGGCTAACTGCATTTGAAGAAGAGGCAGCCGATGAGAGAGAAAGAACCTGACTCTCAGAAGCAGTCAAAGTTGTTACGGAAGAGGAGGCAGTTCCTGTCGTGCGGCTATGCGTTAATGCACCGGAAGAAGTAACGCCGAGATCAATGGAAGTTCGGGCCATTCCTGTTACGGTTCCGGTCTCATCTCTGGTGACAGAGCCATAAGCTGTATGAGATTTAGAAGCATAAGGATCACTCCAAGAGGAAGAAAGATCGGATTTATTTGCGGAAGCCGAGTTCATGGATGTATTTCCCATAGAGACGTTCCCGGCATTGAAGTTTCCGGCAGCCGCTTGGGCGGAAACGCCGGAAGATGCACCTTGTGCAGGCGCCATTAAACCCGTGGCCATAGAGACAAAAGCCATATCGCTGCCTTTGGCAAGTGCAAAGGCAATGACGGGAATCAAAAGCATGATGCTTCCGGCAATGGCTTGAGAAGTGGCGCCTGCCTCACGAATGATTCCGGCTGCCAGCAAAGTACTTCCGCCGAATTCAGCTGCAATACGATTCATCGGATTGGCGTCTACAGAAATCATCAGATAGTTAGCAACCGAGAGGAGCGGTGCCCACAGCTGGAACCAAATCAGCAATACAAAAAACGACCGAAAAACCGCGCCTGCGGCGCTTCCCGCTGCCACCATCAAAAGGAGCATTAGAGGGAAGGCGGCAATAACGATGAATTCAACGCAGTTGCGGATTTTAGGGAGGCTGTGTTCTGCTAAACGCGCCAAGGTGCGGTAATTGATTTCTGACGTGAGGTTGGCTTGAGAAGCGGAATATTTTGCGGCGAGATCCAACGGGGCGCCGGCCTGCGCGGCGATGGACGCCATACCGCGCGGAAGGGCGGTGAGCATGACGGAGTGCTTGAGGCTTTGCTCCAAGGAACGAGACACACCGAGCAGCAGCGCTTCGCTTTGCGGAAGCGTACGTCGAATGACATCTGCGGGATCTATTCTTTCCGGGACTAAGACAGTACCTAGGCGCTTGGACAAGAAGTCGAGTTCAACGGTATTGAGGTGCTGATCGAGGCTTTGGAGCGCCTGATCGCATCTTTGGACGGTGCCGTCGGAAGAAACGGAAGAGCGTGCCGGATTGATCCAGCCGTCTGCTGAAATCGTGGCCCAAATATCGCCTGAGTGGCTGAGCTCAGCGGCTTTATCAGGATGATCCAAGAGCTCAGGTCCGATGCAGTCGGCAATGACTCGATCGATTAGGGCTCGGCCTTCCGGTGTTACGGGTCCGGCCGCTAAGAGACTATTTAAGGCTCGCTGTGGATAGACCAAGCCGAACTTGGAGAAGCGTTCGGCGTCCGGCAGGGAGAAAGCGGTTTCGAAGCTTTCGGTGAGAAAGTGGCCGATCTTAGAGGTCGCAGACGCAAAGAAGCCGACGCCGAAGGGCACGTTGCTCACGACATAAACATCAGCGCTTCGTTCGTCGTGTACAGCGACATCCACTTTAGGGACGAGCATGACGGAATAAAACAAGACGGTAGCAAAAAGATAAACCTTTGAAGCCAACCCCTGCCACTTCAGAAGGGCGCCGGTGAGCGTGACAAGAAAACCGGCGAGTACGGCGGTTTTAAGCAGACCTTCGTAGGAGGAGCCGGAGCAAATCGAAACAAGCGCTTCGAATAAGTCTCGGATTTGGCCTCCGTTCCAGTAGGCGTAATAGTCCATCACCATTAGAGGTTTTCTCCGAAGGAAAGGTTCGCCGCTAAGTCAGCGGCTAAAGCGCCTTTGACACTTCTTTCTAAGTGTTCAATCTGCGTGATGAAAGAATGGGCTCGGCTCATCTGCTGAAAGACCGCATCGCTGCGCGATGCGATATCCTTACGGACTTCATCGATTCTTGCCTCAATGACCTTTAGGTGTTCGGCGGCAATGACGCTGGTCTGAGAAGCGGAAGAGGCTGAGGCTGCTGCCTTGATGTCTAAAGACAGACGATCCATGGCTCGGATGACGGCCTCAAAAGCGGCGGCTTCGACATAGATGCGCACGATGTCCTGAGAGAAGCCTAAGTAACGATGAGAAGCGGTGGCATTGATCAGACGAATTAAGGGAATAGTAGAAGACGAAGCTAAAAGCAGCATGTCGGCTTCCGAGACAAGATTGGGGTCACGGTGCAGGATAGAGTTTCTGTAGTTAGAGGCTGCCTTCATGAATTCGTAGGGAAGGTTGACTTCATCGAGCGTGGTCTTTTTAACAGTCAAGCAGCGGTCATCTCCGTCTTCTTCGACACAGCGGAGCCGGAAAGCTTCGCTTTCTAGGACTTGAGTATCGGGGCGTCCGAAAAGAAAACCCACTAAGTCCTGACCGGCGATCGGGATGGCACGTGTCACCGTATCTTTACCGGAGCCTTCACGGACATAAATGACGGTGCCCACGAGCGTCATCATGAGTTCTTTTAATTCTTTGCTGTAAGAAGCATTAAAGCTGCCGCCGGAAAGCAGGGACCACGTGAGGTTTAACTCCGGGGCATCGACCACATTTCCGCCGGAGTCTTTACGGGTCGGCGCGTAATCCAAAACCGCGGCGCCGTCCGTGCGGGTCTTCGCATCGGCCTCGGAAGCGTCGGAAACGATACCTGATGCCCGCAAAGCATTGCGAGCATCAAAGCCCGTCTTTTGAATCCATTGTTCTGCGCCGCTCATCTTCAAGAGGTTTTGTGCAGAGGTGCAGGAGTCCTGGAACATATTGGTGTACTGGCGAATCATGTCACGGAAGCTGGTGACTTGTTCATTGAGGTCGGGTGCTAACGACTGAAGGGCAAGCTGAAAAACTAAGCCGGGAAGGGCGGTTCCGATGTTGCGCAGGAATGCGACAAACTCTTCTCGAGAAGGGATACCGAAGGCGCCAAGAAATAAGTCAATGCCGCCGCAGCCGGCAGACAGAGAAGGCGGAGTGAAATAAAACGCATTGAAGTCTTTGCGCGGGGCTCGATAGACAAATCCGCCGCCTGTGACGGTATTCATGCCGGAAGACTGATAGACACCTGCCGGTGTGACATTGCCTTGATAAGAACCTGCGGCAGAATAGAAGTCTTTCATGAAGCCTGCGGAAGCGTCTGCAGTGAAGAGACAGGTGCTCAGAGCCAAAGCTGAGAAGAGTTTTGTGAATTTACGGGTCATGGCTGAAGAGGATTAAAGGGACGGAGGGACGGCCTGCGTTGTTACGGGAGTCGCGGCTAAGGCGTCAGGGGCAGAAAAGTTTGTGGTCTTTTGCACAGAGTTTTCGGCTTGTGCGCCGCCGAAAAGTGACTCTCCAGGCTTGCTTAGCGCGAGCGTCTGAATGCGGCTTAGCATGTCTTCGAGCGAAAGCACACCGGAAGACACTAAGTAAGAAGCGGATTGATCTCGTTTGATCATGAAGAGCGCGGGCACACGGTCGAGGCCTAAGCCGTTGGTTAAGAGTTTTGAGACGCCGTTGTCGGGGAGCGCATCCGGGAAATGATGATTAGAGGAACCATCCAGAGATACGGCGAGTACTTCAAAACCGAAAGTGTCTTTGAGCTGTTTTACCAGCGGCGACTGCAAAGCACAGAAGCGGCAGTCCGAGCGATAGAAGTACATCAAACCCCAGTCTTGAGCGATCTGAGGAATCTGTTCTTTGCGAGTTTGGTTTCTGTCTTCTTTTAAAGAGACTTGAGCAAAGTTAGCAGCCGGATTAAGGGTTGAGAAATCAAACTGCGGGTTCTGCCAGGAAACCCGGCGGTTCATGTCGGTAAAGAGAGCGGCTTTTTCTTGAACGAAATAGTTGACCTCTTGGAAGGCTAAGACGTTGGCTTCCGTCGGAAGAAAGGTCGCGTTCTCTAATCGTTTGGTGTATTCAGCTCTGAGTTCCGCCGCGCTTAGGATTAAAGAGAGATCTTTAGGCGCATTCGGATCCGGCGCTTTCTTCTTTAACTCTTCGGGCGGGTAGTAAAGAAAACCGCGGTCATCCGAGTTCCAGACGTCTTCATCCCAAAAGGAAGCGGCAAGCGACGCGGGCGTCGTGAGCGTTAAAGCAAGCGATAAAAGCAGACAAAGATTTTGTGGTCTTTTGCACATAATTGAAAGTTAGTTTTTAAGATTCTTAGAGGGCGCTTTAGGCGATGACGGACGGTTGGGCGCGGTCGGCGTACCCGTGAAGCTGGGATCGACGACATGAGAAGAACCGACGGAGGGCGGCACGTAAGCGCCTAAGTCTTTATCGACCAAATTCTTGGTATGAGCGGTTCCTCGATCTTTGGCTGCCGCGGAATCAAGTTCGTTCTTTTGGACGATTAAGGCTTCGAATTCAGACAAGTCCATCGCATCAAAATCCAGGCGTTCGAGTTCGTCTTGGGTGAAGCCTTCACACTGAGGATTTTGAGCAGAGCCCCAGCCTTTGCCCAACTGAGGACGGCCTTGTTCCTGAAGAATGCGGGCAAGCGGCGAGTTGTAGCAGCAGTAGCTTTCTTTTCTTTCGACGCAGGTGACGACTTTCTTAGAGCAGTAGGTTCCGACGTAGTGGCAGAGTTTCTGGCCTTTCTTGAGCATTAAGGTTTGCTCTTTGGGTTTGCACTGCAGATAGTCCAATGCGATTTGGACTGCAACGGACATTGCAAAGGAGGTCGGGTCAAACGTGAAATACATTTGGCCGCCTTGGAGCGTCATTCCGAAACCGTAGAAAGAGAGCGACGGGTTGTAGATGCCGCTCGTGGCATCGCCGTAGAGCATGTTCAAAATGCCCGAGGTGGCGTCAGAAGCTGACAAGACATCATAAACGTAAGGACTGCCGATGTATTTGATGGTCTCTACGGTGACGTCTCCGGCAAAGCTCATCGCTTTGCCGAATGCGGACGAATTGGCGGTTCCGGCTTTGACTTTGGTGTCACAGCAGGAGAAACCTAAGACTTTCTTAGAGCATTCATCGACTTCGCCGTTAAAGAAGCGGCCGTTGTCGTAGTCGCCGTAAAGGGCGCCTTGGCGAGCGGTCTCGAGCATTGTGATCACTTTGGAGAAATCGGAATCTGCCGGATCACCGGATCCATCGCAGATGCCGTCCAAGCATTCTGCGGGGCGGCAGATGGTTTCCGTGACAACGGAGCCTTCTTTTTCTACACAACGATAGGTGTGGGCAGTGGTCAGGCACTTGCCTTCGTCATCGACCGCAATGCATTCGGAAGAGACTTTGACGCAGTCTTTATCGGCTTCGAACTTACCGCAGTCGTTCTTGGTTTCTTCTGAGCCGTTGCCTGAAGCTCCGCAGACGTAGATATACTCGTATTTCCAGCAGTCTTTATAGACGGGGACGCCGTTGATGATCTTTTCTGCCGGGCCTTCAACGCATTCCGTTCGAAGCACCGTACAGGCCGGATTATCTTTAAGCGGAAGACAAGTGTCCGAGGGTTCAATGGAACCGATGACAATGTTTGAATCAATGATGTCGGCGCTGGGTGCGGAGATTTCTGAGTCGCCTTTACAGAAGATCTCTTTTTTGTAAGCCAGACACTTCGGGCCGTCACGTTCAATACAAGTGGATTTACGGATTTCGCATTCGGGAAGCTTTTCTAAGGCTTCGCAAGCGTTTTCGTTTAGGGATTTGGTGCAGTTATAGATGTATTTGCGCTGAATGCATTCGCCTTTATCGTTGGTCTGCATACAGGAGTAACCGGAGGCTTTACAGGTCATGCCTTCCGTAGCTGTTTTACAGGCAAGAAGATCAAAGCCCGGTTTAGCCGGTGTGCCTTCCGGCGTGATGTCATCGTCTTCAATCGGATCGGTATTAACGCAGTGGAACTTCTGCGAATACTGCGCACAGGAACCGTCGGCACCGACTCGCTCGCAAACTTTTTCTCCTATGGGCTGACAGCCTTTAGAGGCGAGGATTTGGCAGCTGTTGGAGGCGCCGGGAGCAGCGCAGGCAAAAGCGAGTTCTTTCTTCCAGCACTCTTTATAAACGGCTACGCCGTTAATGATTCGTGTCTCAGGACCTTCGATACATTTCTCTTCTGCGATATAGCAGTCGGGATTGTCTAAGAAACTTGAACAAGTCGTCGTATCCGTTCCGGATATAACGGTATGAGAACTATCGAGAATTTCGATGTTTTCTGTTTCTTTTGCTTCTTCGGAACAGATATAAGTACTGTTCCAAGACATACAGGTACCGGTCAGGCTGTAACTCAGACACTCTGCTTTTGTTTGACGACAACCCGGTGTTTGTTTTAGGCCGGAACAATAATCGACAGTCGAGCTTGAAGTGCAGTGACGCGTGGTTTGATAGTTCCAGCATTCGCGCCAGACCTCAACGCCATTAATAAACTTGGAGCCGGGACCGTCGACACAGACTTCGGGGCCGTCCGTGCAGGCGCCACGGACAGGCGCAGAAGACAGGACGGTCAGGGAGGACAAAAGGACGATTAAAGGAAGACGGATCATGATTCGCACTCCACGACTTTGCCGTCATCGCTGACGCAGGTGGTGCGCCACTTGTCTAAGGAAATGTCGTTGACGTTTTTCTGAAAAGAAAAACGCTTGGAGATCGACCCTGAATAATCCCATTTGCCCGGCCGCGTGTAGATATCCATCTTGATTTCTACCGTACAGTTCACGCCGGTACAGCGAGTTTGTCCCGTCCAGACGCCTTTACAGTTAGAGAAGAAATGTTCGCTTTGAAAGTCCTCCGCCTGTATATCAAAACCGAAGTTAGCGGAATTTTTAACGTTGGTTTCTATCCGGAGTTTTGGGATAAGGTCATTAGAACACTGGTACTTGAGTTCAATGACGTCTCCGCCGTTGCAGGTGTCTTTGCCTAAAGAGGACGAGGTCTCGGAAGCAGCTTCAAAGAATTTGCCGATTTCGCAGCCCGAGTAGCCGACCACTTCCAAGTATCGATTGCATCGATAAGTGTTTTGTTCAAACTGCTGAGTTTTACAGCGGTATTGATAGGTGCTGTGGATTTGGACTTTTTCTCCGACGTGGCAAGTTTGGGGCGGTGTATGAAGACACGTGTAGTCCTGTGAAGTTTCGTTGTAGTCGGCGAGGCACTCGACGGTAAGTTTCTTACCGGTTCGAGCAATACATTCAAATAATGTTGAGACGTCGAGCTTTTCTGTCCAGCCTTCAAAGCAGGACTGAGTGGAGCTTCCGACCGTGGTTTCTTCGCAGACGGAAAAGTCGGTCTGGGGCGGACGAGTGGTGGTAATGGTTTCGCAGATTTCCTGACCATTAGGCGGAAGATCGGGAAGCTTGTTTAAGAGATGATCACGATCGGCCAAGATGTTGTCGAAATCGGATTCTTCCCAATCGGGTCTTGAATGTGTGTCGTAAATCACCTGGGCGGCTCTGCAGTCCATAGAAGTTTGCGACAAACATCCGTCGGCTTTTGAGCTGCCGGGCGTCAGAAGATTGCCTTGACCTTTAGCAAACAGATCTTTGAGTTCGGAAACGTCTGAGCCATACTCAGGAACCGTGCCGGAAGCTGAGCTCTCGGTGAGGATGTCTTTGATCGACAGCCTAGCTGCTTCTTCTTTGGCGGCGTCCATCGCGGACTGTTTGTCGTAAGCGACGGCCGAGGAGCTCAAGAGCATTAAAAGGGCGGAGCTGATTAAAGCGCGAGGAAGGGTGCTAAGCATTACGGTCGGTTCCCAAGTTTGGTGCGAAGCGCGCGGGCGGCGTCTCCGATCGAGTCTTTGCGATCGGTTAGACGGTCTAAGGCGTATCCCAAGGTCACGTCTCCGGGAACAATGACGGCTTTAGGGCTTTGGATGCACCCGTCCGAGGAAGCGGAGCTTTCTTCTCTGATGATTAAAGCGGGAACCTGACGGACATTGAATTCGGAAAAGAGTTCAGGATTGAGCTGAACATCGGCGCCGGATTCGATTAAAGGCTGAAAGGCAGCCAGTGACTGAGGATTAAGGAGCGGCAGTTTAGAGTCAGAGGATGGTTTAGTTTCCGGGACACCGCGGAAAACCAACGGGATCCCGGCGTCTTTGGCATCACGGGCTAAACGTTCTAAAGAAACCTCGGGCATAGAAAACGATACCAAGACAAAGACCTGCGGCAGAGGCTTTTGCGGTGCGGCCTCCGGATATCGCATCTGCTGAGAGAGTTCGGAAGAGGCATCAAGTACGTCCTCGATGGTCCAAGGCTCAGGTGCCGCAAGGCAAACAAGCGGACAAGTTATCAAGGCGCTCAGGATAAATTTGAAAAAGTATGATTTATTCATAAATAGATTTTTGAATAAGTATGTTTAATTCAAAAAGTTTTTTTGTGTTCGGTTGGAAGGAGCATTAAGGTTTGAAAAAGTGTGCATATTTCAGAATCAACTCGGCTGAATTCCTGCGCCTTGGCAGCAGTCCCGTTTGCGGTAAATGAGATATGCCGCATCTTCACCCCCGGAAGCCCAGGTTTTGCCGGAATGCCAAAGCGAAGTTGAGGCGCCCATCGGATAACAGCATCGTCCGTCTCGTTTACCGGTGGTACGTGACGGATACATCATTTGTGTTCGATAGACACGCTTATCCATGATCGGTTCGAGATAAGGGCCGCATTGGCCTTTTTCTCCGTAAGCGGCCCATTGAAGACCGGAGCGATGGAGCTTCATCGTGAAGCGGGCGACAAGAAGAGATGAGGCCTGCGGAAAGTGAACATGAGAGCCGACCCAGCCGGTTAGCGGGAAGATTCCGCCGTGGCAGCCCGCGCACCAATAGAGCTCGGAGACCGGCAGAGAAGACGTTGCAGCAACGCAGTCTGCTGCGCAGGCCGCAGCTGCGGCCGGATTCGCAAAGAGCGAGGCATCGGGATTTAAGAAGAACGTGGTGACTGAATCATCCCAGAGCGGATCGAGCTCTGTCATATAGGCTAAATCCCATGCGGACTGTTCCAGACATTTGGTATCGAGAAGGACTTCAAGGATAAAAAGCCAAGGTGTGAAGTACCAGTGCACTTGATAAAAGGAAGAGCGCTGAGCGGATGTCGATTTATTGGGTGTACGGCCGTGAGCCGGTGCTCGAATGCCGACATTAAGTTCCATGCCGCCGAGCGACGGAAAACAGTATGGTGTACGGACGACTTCAGCGGTTCTTAGCGGTTCCCAGAAGGACATATTAAGACCGACAGTGATATTGGCGCCGGAAGCACAAAGACAAAGACGATTGGCATCGGTTTCCGGATCGGCATTGTTTCCGGAAGAAAGCGTAACGCCTCCGAGCTTGATCGGGAAAACACAGCTCCAGCAGACATCCGTGATCGGATTGATGATTCTGCCTTTGCAGTTTCCTGCAGAAGCGGAAGCTGCAAAACAGAAAGATAAAAGGAGCATTAAGAGAGAGCGTTTCATCACTGAGGCATCAAAGAAAGGAGTTCGGACAATTGGTCGGGCGCAAATTCGGCGCCGGTCGGACCTTCCGGACCATTAAAGAGAAGAGCAGGGACGGCTTCGATTCCAAAGACGCGGACTAGGGCGCCGCCTTGATCAAAGAACACTCGGCGATGGAGCTTTTCGGAGACGTCTGGCGGCGCGCCGTTCACAAGGACAACCCGCAGATCTTTCTGCGACTTAAAGAGTTTCTGCGCGACTTTCAGAGATTCGACGTCGGTTCCATCAACAAAAATCAGTGAACGAGAAAGGTGCGGCATTGGGATAGACTGAGCCTGACGAAGAAGAGATTCCGGCAAAGTCTCGGGAACAGAAGCAGACAATTCCCATACTCGCAGTTCTGTGGCTCTCTTCAATCCGACAACTGGTGTCGGGTGTTCGAGCTCTTTGGAAATACGGTCTTTGTTTTGGTTGAAACGACGATCGTATTCACCGGACACTTTCATTGCACCGACACGAGATTTAAAAGCTTCGAGAATGTCGGGTTCGGAAATATCGTGCAATGGACCGAGCGGTTCGAGGATTTCGACTTTGGGTTTAAGTGCGGTTTCCTTAGCGTAGGGTTTTGCGACACTAAAGCTCACCGAAGGTTCGCTCGAAGCAACGCTGTAGGCAGAAATGCAAACGACGGAAGAGACGACAGCGCAAGTTGAAAGAATGACACGGGTTGGTTTCATGACAATCTTCGGCCATTAAAAGAGAGGATGAGCTTTGCCGCTGAAGCGGCAGCGGTCGATCAAGCCGAAAGCTTCATAACGGCTGTCATAAGAATCTTTGTGCGTTCCGCGCACAAAGTATTGGTCTTCCCCTAAAACCCGAGGCTGAGTGGCTACTAAAGGATTGCCGTTCAGAGCGCGTTCTTTAGCGGTGGTGAGTTCTTTGCCGTCGCAATAGAACGTACGGTTCTCACGCGTCAGCGTTTGGCCGGGACCACAGCCCACTTCCTTGATAAAGGTCAGACGGTAGCCTCCGACAGCTGAAGGCTTAGGTTCAAAAGCCACGTAATCTCCGACTTTGACCTCCTTTTGTCCTCGTTCAATCGCAAAGAGCTTGAACGGCAGAGAGTGAGAGCGGTTTAAAGCCAGATGCCAGCGATGGTTAACGAGGCTGAGGATTAAGAAGACAGCTAGCCAAATCCATCCGAAGCGGCGAACATGATCTTTTAGACGATGCCAAAAGACTCTCGGGTGGGCTTTCATGCGGCTCATCGTTTGACTCCGCTGTTTAATCGAGCTTCGATCTGCTGAAGCTGATTGCTTTGCTGCTCGGCAGAAAGTCCGAGTTTGGCGGTAAGGTGCGTCGTGTAGTCAGGGAGCTTTGCGTTAGAGATGACGGCAGAAGAAACCAGAAGAACGCAGTCGCATTCGTTTTCTATCTGGGCAAGTTCTTCTTTGAGTCTTTTGGCGAAGTGTTCGGCTTCGCCAATAATTTCTTCTCCGCGTTTGCCTTGAGAGACAACACGGACTTCATTGGCTTTAACGACAGAATTGAGATTGACAACGGCAAAGCGGGGACGATCCAGAAAGTCGGCAATTCGGTTTTTGGCTTGATAAGCGCCGTAACCAAGCCCTAGACCGATAGATACGGCGATGGTGACGGAGAGGAAGGAGATTTTCATAGGATTAAAAGGAAATGGAATTGAACTCTTGGAGAGGTCTGAGAATAATTAAAGGGAAAGACAATTAGGGAATGAACTCGCCTTGACCGCGTTCTAAAAGAACCGCTTCGATGGCTTTTCTCATCGACAGTCCTTCCTTGCGGAAGCGATTGATATCGCTGATGTCCTTCGGATGCGTACTCATGACCAACAGAGAAAACGGATCGAGAATCAGACGATTCACAGAAGTCGGCGCATCGCCGATCTTGACCAACACTTCGGAATAAACATCCCTCAGACCTTTAAGAGAACGGAGCTGCTGGAATTCATAGTCGTCTAAGCCGAGCTGGGATTCTTTTTCGCATTCGCTCAAGACGGATTCTTTGAGCTTCATGATGAACTTGCAGTCGGCGTTGTCCAAAGCCGCCTTAGCCGCAGAACTCTTCCAGTAGTCTCCCGGGCCTTGGGTGCCGGTAAAGAAAGCGCCATTCAATTTACGGGCACGGCGGTAACCCGCTTCAATAAATTTAGAAGAATGTCCGCGGACCATTAAGTCCCAGGCTTCGTCGATGATGACAAGTTTGGGCTGAGAACGTTCGCCTCGACGCATCTCTACGTCGATGAGATACATCAGGAGCATTAAGACAACGGCTTGAAGCGATTTTTTGGTGTTGAGCTGTTCCAGCTCAAGCACAATGAAGTGATTGTCAAAGTCGATATTGGCTTCGCCTTCAAAGAAGGAGACATAAGCGTCGCCTTGTGCGTAAGGCATGAGTTTGACGCCGAGGTCGACAAGACGGGGATCGTCTAGTGTCCTCTGCTCTTCTGTAGTTAAAGAAGCGTAATAGGCTTCCCATTCAGGATCGTTAAGGCGAGGATGAGCGCCTCCTAGTCGACCGTTATGAAGGAGCGAACGAGTTAAGTCGGTAATCGTCGGAACTTTGTGCAGGGCTTTGGCTTTATACCAGATATGGCGAATATGGATCTGAAGATGCGAGAGCATTAAGTCATCGAGCTGTTCATTGGAAGATGCCATTTGAGCAATCAGAGGCAGGACTAAGTCCATATCAGCTTCGATGTTCTTTGTCACCGAGAGAGGATTAAGACAATCGATCTTGCCGTCAGGGCGAGGCGTATCCGAGAGTTCAATCCATTGGCCGTTGACGCAGTGGCAGAGTTTTTCGTAGCTTCGGCCGATATCGATGACCCACACACGACCGTTGGAGCAAAGTGTTCCGAGGGCCAGAGAGTTCAGCATGACGGATTTACCGGATCCGGAGGATCCCGTCACGATGCCGTTGTAGTTGCCATGAGGATTAGCAAAAGGATCAATGTGCGTGATCTGACCTCTGCGCGAGAACAACGAAAGGATCGGCGTCGGCAGCAGATGGCCGGCACGCGTGCCTGAACCTTTCCAGTCTCCGAGCAACGGCATTGTATTGGCGGCGTTGGCGCTCGTCTTCGTTGATGAACGTTTGGCAAGCTTGACGTCATGGGCCAGCAGCGGACCTCCGGTCATTGGTAAAGAGGCCATTAAGCCTTGAAGATGCATTAAGTGATCCTGCATGAGCTCAATCGACATCTTCTTGAAGATCCCGATTGCCGTTTGAACTTCATGGGTGACGTTCTCGGTCGGCGGGAAGATCATGACTTGGTGCGAGAGCTGGACTAAGCCTTCACCATGCTCAAAAGACTGCACAGCTGCTCTCCAATCTCTGGCTTCCTCTTGGAGCGTCGGAATAAAGCGGGCAATTTCCGTAGCAGACATTTGTTCTGCTCGAGCGCTTTTAAGCTGAGCGTAGCTTTTGCCTTTTTCATAAGACGTTTTAGAGAGATAAGTCGTAATGAGGAACGGACTAGAGAAGCCTAAAGAACCTTCCACATCTCCAGCAGCCCGAGCCATCTTGTCTAATGAGAAGCTTTGCGGATAGCCGTGCGGTGAAAGGCTCACTGCTTTGATGATTAAAGGATGATGAGCAGAGCGGAAGATAATCCCATCTTCTTCTGCCGAAATGGTGGTGTCGTGAGAGACCATTTGGACTCGAGGTTCTCGGGCAGTATCGACTTCGGAAAACGACCATGCACCGTTCACAAAAAGCTGAGGATTAAGAATGAGGGATAGGGTGTGAACCAAAATCCGCTCATCCCAAACAAAGGGCGCGAAATGCCATTGGTTCAAGGTCGAAACCATGACCTTGCGAACCAAAAGTGCATTGTCTCTGGCCTCGGAAGCAAAAGGATCCTTAGCAGGGATGACGACCGAAATCCAGCAGCGAAGATTGCGGCCGAGGATGGGCAGCCCCGGATGGGGCGCCTGACTCGCAGAGCGAGAGAGAAACTTTGCCTTGGCTTGTGTCATGGCGGACAGCAAATCCTTTTGCTCGGCGCGTGCCGGCGTGTCTTCCGGTGTCGGACGAAGGGTTTGGCTTCGGACAAGTTCGACAAGAGGTTCGATAAACGGAGATCCGAAAAGACTCACCTGAACCCCGGTTCCGTCCGGAAGGATTGATCCGATCATGTGCTCAAGGCTTTTTGCCATATTTAAGGACGTTCCCGTTTGGGGTGTCACTTCAATGACAAAACCCAATCCTTCAAACGATCCGTCGGGTGCGGCAATGACACAGAGCTTGTCGCTTTCTTCAAACTGGGCGTAGGGCAGTTCGTCGGCGAAGCGGTCAATGCGTAAAGGCGCTTTGCGGCGTGTCGGAGTAGCACCTGGGTGCGCCTTAAAGTTCGGTTTTAAGTCTTGAAAGGCAAACAGAGAGGCCGCAGAAGACAGGAAGTTTTTGAGCTTCATGGGAAAGAAAAGGACGATTAAAAGAAGGAGGATTTAGGGTTTGCCGGTAAAGCCGAAAGCGGGAAGCTGTTTAAGCTTTTCTCGTTTAGCTTCATTGGGATCCTGAGGCTGGTCGGAAGACAACGGATAAACGGGTTTAGACAAGCGGGAAGACGAGACAAGTTCATTGACACTGTCGGTTGTCCAGCCGCCGTTTTCTAAACGGACATAGAGATACCGCTGGTCATGCAGGTCGCCTAACTTATCGTGGAAGGGTGCGAGCCAAACGCGAAGAACAGTTTCAGGCTTCCTCCAGGGGCGCGCCGGAACAATCGTGACAAAGTCGAAGGTCCGTTCAACGGCGCCCGTTTGCACTTGCTCAACAGAAACTTCTGTCGAGACGGTCGTTACTTTCTCTTTGCCCTTAGTTTGATTTGGTTCAAAAAACGGCTGGACAAAGTCTTCTTCCTCAGAAGCGGCTAATAGGACAGGCGTTGTCGGATTGTTTTCTTCATAGACTTGAGAGATGTTTCTGCAGGACGGACCGCCGGATAGATCGGCACAGGCAAAATCCGTCTTCGCATTAGAAAACCCTGTCAGCGACCCGCATCCGGAAAGCATCAGCGTTGCAGAAAACGAAGAGACGATTAAGGAGAGACGCTTCATTTAACTTCCCTGCAAAGGAGCGTTGATAAACGCCTCAAGTTTGTCGAGCGGAAGGGCGCCGGCCGTACGGTCTCCGGCTTCATTGATCAGCGTTGGCGTGCCGCTGATGCCGTGCTGCTTTGCCAAAGCTAGAACGTCATTCACCGGAGACGGACAAACCGGATTGTTGGCAATGGCTTTCAGCATCGGTTCGCCTTTTAAGGCAGAGGCAAGCGCTTTAGAAGGATCTTTAGCGCACCAGACCGCATCAGACTTTACGCGAGCTTCCGGATGGATGGACTCCAGCGGAAAGAGGAACGTATAGACCGTCACGTCTTTGAGGGATTCAAGTGTGGTTCCGAGTTTGCGAGAGAACGGACAGTCCACATCGGTAAAGACAGCAAGCTTTCTTTTACCGTTGCCGTAAACAGTCTTTACCGCTTTATCCAGCGGTAAAGAATCAAAAGCGATTCTTCTCAGATCTTTAAGACGTTTATCGGTTAAGTCTTCTCCTCGATCCATATCTAAGAGACGACCGGAAAACACAAACCTTGCAGTTTTATCAAAGTAGATGACTTCTTTGCCGACGGTCGCTTCGAAAATTCCTGCCAGCGGAGTCAGACGATACGCAAGAACTTTAGTCTTGGGATAACGAGTCTTGAAGTTATCCGCTGCGATCTTCAATTCATCGGCTTGTCCGGCGATTAAAGGAACAGATGGCGCATTAGATTCTTTAGAGGCCGGAGTTTCAGAGGCGACTGCCTTCTGCGGTGCCGAAGTTTTAACGGCAGAAACTTTCTGAGCCCTAAAGTCAGGATTGACGCACGCACCGGAAGCAAAACTCGAAATCGGTGTGGCCAGACCCACAGAGACAAGGACAGTTAAAAGGGAGGAAGGTTTAAACATGGCAGTAAATTAAGGTTTAGTGTTTCGTTCAATCGATATGCCGTTTGAGATCACAATCTCGACATTGCGTCCGGAATCCACTTCAAGGACCGGGAACATGTCGCTTGCGAGCTTTAAGTAGTAATCGGTGATTCGATCCATGGCGTGTGTGGCGCCTTCTCCGAATCCCGCTTTCCAAGGATTGGTAACCGTAGTGGAAACCGTTCCGGTAATGGAGGTCGTTTGATTCTCAGAAGCGAGAGACACAGCCTTTCCGAGGCCGGCAAGCGTTCCGGTAAAAAGCGCATTCGCAATGGCTTGTCCGCTCTTGGTGACTAAACGGGCACGGAGACCGGTCTTGCCGTCTTCTCCGGAAACATATCCTTGGATCTTCTTATCCACGGCTCCGCCGTTTTCATCGATACAAGACAAGCGGTCAAGACGGATTAACACACGTTCACTGGCCAATTCTCCGGTGGCATTAGCGGTCACAAAGCAGCGCTTAATGCCCGAGCGATAAAGATTAGGCATGACGGCAGAATCAGTCAGCTCTAAGAGCACGGGAACCGGATTGCCGGAACCTTGTCCTCGGGTCGGCGCTGTCGCGCCGTTTAAAAGACGAGCTTTAGCAAAAGTGCCGCTGGGCAAATAAGACAAGGTCTCAGGTTTTGCTTTAGCCGGCAGTGTTCCGAGAACATTAGAAGGATTGGGGTTCGATCCGAAGTTGTTGATCACGAGGCGCGGCGCCGGAGAAGAGGCCGGAGCATCAGACTGCTGGCGAGAATATCTGCCTTGAGACTGATTGCCGCTCGTAAAGCCTGTCTTCTTGCTGATCGGCTGTTTGCCCAGAATCTCGGAAGGCGGCCAGCCGTCTTCAGACGGTGCGGCATCCGTCTGACGATTAGTCTTAGGAGCATTCTTTTCTAAGAGCGCAATACGATCTTCCAAGCGTTTCTTTTCGCTTTGGAGTTTGGCTTCTCTCTGCTTGGCCCCTTTAGATTCTTTTTCCAGATTCAGCAGACGATCGTTATAGATGGCCTGATGCTGTTCATAGTCGGCTTTAGACGGAACCATTGAGATTTGAGTGGTACTCGTCGTCTGCGGAACAGAAGCCGGCTTCTTATCATCAGAGTAGTAAGAAGAAAGCATTGCTCCGATAAAAAGTGCGCCCAAGATAATTAGCATCCACGTGATTTGTTTCTTTCTTCGCTCACTTTCGAAATAACTCTTGACGCTCATCTTGCAGACCTCACTAACCAAAGATCGGCAGAAGCTCCTGGCGCAAGATCGGATGCTTCCGTCGCAACGGCTAAGACACCGTTTCTCCAAAACTCCGGTTCACGAACCGTCTGTTTGTGTTTTGTACGATTCAGGATGCGATAGCGTTCAAGTCTCAGCCCTAAGACATTCCAAGCCCTGACAGGCTGAGCGTGGAGATAGACGCCGGCAAGTGTGCCTCCGAGCGCTTCGCCCTCGGAGTCTCGCAATTGCGGGATAAGTTTTAGCGCAGTCTGGATTCGCTCTTCATAGGGAAGACCGGAAAGTTCAGACGGCACGGACGGACCATCAAAAGAAGAGAAGGTTCCGGATTCTTTCAAAGTGACGGTCTGAGCGGTCAAACGCTCTTTAGGAGAGAGCGTAATGCTGTGTGTCTGACCGGATTCAGTGACCACAAACATTCCTGTGGTTTCTTTGGTCAGCGGAACGACATACAAAGCACCGGTGGTCGGATCTTTATCGGCCTGGATCAGATTGTTGTCATAAACCGCTCGGACAATCTTGCTGTTTAACACAACAACACGGTTAGGCTGTTTATAAGCGACCGCAGCATGTACAGAGGACTGGGCTTCAGACGAAGCCGACTCTTTGGGCATCTCTTTAGCATTAAGAGAGGCGCTGAAGCCAACCACGGACTGGCAAAGAAATATGCTGAGAATGAGAAGACGATTAGGAAGGATCATTAGATTTCTCCGGTGGGCTTCATCGGTTCAAACGGTCGTTTGCAGTCGGCTTCCTGCATCGTTTCTAACCAAAGACGAGAGTTTCTGTAGGTAAACTTTACGATCCAGCACTTCTTCTGCATGGAAGTGAGTTTGTCTCCGATGAACTGGCGAACGTTGCCGCGAACAGAAACCTGCATGGCGGAGGCTCTTGTCTCCACCGCTTCAGGCAGCATATGAACCGAAGCGTTGGCGCTTTTCATGCGGCGTCCTTGAGCGGTTAAGAAGACTTCTGTGGCACCGCGTTGCTCAGGGGAGACGTACTGAAGCAGCTTTCTTTGGTTGTGCTCAAAGGTCTCTGGAGAATTATTAAGAGCAAGCTGCAGTGCAAAAAGTCCCATCTGCTCTAAGTACTCCGGAGAGACGCCGTCGGCATCCAGCCAGAAAGACTTCGTGATTTCTGCCGGCAGCACAACTACACGGTCTTTTTTATCAAGGACGATTAAGCCGATGGCGAGAATGACATTGACAATGAGAGAGGCGGCAAAGGCATAGATAAAGAAAGAGCGCAGCGCAAGACGAGCAGAAATCTCAGTCGTATATTCTTTAACGTTCATATTCGGTTATCCGACAAAAAAGCGGCGGCTCGATGGCGGAGTGCGCTTAAAGGTTCTAAAAGGAAACTGCCAGTAGAGGTAATGAAGTCCGTATCCGGGATGACGCTTCTGTTTGAGACGGCTGTACGCCCAGATTGCGGCATAAGAGGCAATCGCACCCATCAGAAGAGAATTAACAATGATGCCGAAGGCAAGCCCCGCAATGCCGGACGCCACCAAATCAAAGTCCCAAAGCAGAAACTTTGCCGGGGCGTCCAATCGGCGAGGAACGTATTCGTGAGGATTAAAGGATTCCATGATTGATTCCTGGAAGAATCGGAAGCCCGAAAGAGCTTCGGGCAACCGAACTCAAAAGAGTTAGATCAGGGCCGTGAAGATTTGTTCAATGATCTGCGGGCCGATGAACAAAGCCATGGAAGCGGCAACGCAGCCCACGGCACCCATGATGGATCCGCGGATGACGCCGACGCCTAAACCGACAAGCAGGAACATTAAGGCGATGGATTTACCGAGTGTGCCGGTACTCCAGGCCTTTAACATGGTGTAGAGATCTGCAAAGTGCTCCTGGCCTCCAGTCGAAGTTCCGGCCCAGGCAGCGTCCGGACAGACGGCGCTCAGAACAAAAACAGAGACGGAAAGCAGAGCAGGAACAAAAGCAAAAGTTCTGTTTGCGGCGGTAGATAAAGTCATTAAAAACTCCTAAAAGTTAAGTAAAAGAGAAGACAAAGGCGGATTAAGGACAAAAAATCCCTCCGCAGCCGCGGCCTTTGTCAAAAAGCGACGCGGAAGGCGTTACAAAAAACTGTTTAAAAAGAGAGAATTAAGAGGTGACGTCTCTGAGCTTTTGGCGTTTAGCGTCAGACATTCCTATGTAGGCTCGATAGACTTTCCAGGCATACTTTTGTCGGGCATCAATACAGTCCTGACCTTTAAGTCGAGTGCAGGCGGCGTTGTAGGCGCCGACGGCATCCCAAGGATGCGCGGCGCGCGTAAAGTTGTCGGCCAAGATCTCTGCACCGACTTGAACGTTAAAGCAGGCATCGTTCAGCAGTTCTAACTTAGAAGTCTTAAAACGCCTCAGCCAGCCGGAATTGATCTGCATGAGCCCGTAGTCTTCGCTCGAGGCATTGCGTCCGACAGCGGACGGATTGCCGGAAGATTCCACAAAAACAATGGCACGAAGCAGATCAGCATCCAGACCTTTCTCTTTGGCGATTCGGTCAAAGCAGTCTTCCGCAGCAGAAACACAAGTTCCGACAAACGAAAGAAGCATTAAAAGGAGAAGACGTTTCATAAGTTATCCGAATCGATGGAAGTTAGAGACGATTAAATGGATGGACATCAGGAAAGCCACGTAAAAGAGCGCAGCAATCCAGGCTGGAATAAACCAGGGCATCAGCATGACGGCAAAGGCACAAATTAGAAGCACGGTCGGAGACGACAACGCGGCTTGATAGAGCGTCGGGTGGTGTACCGCAAAACTCTCATACTTCAGGCGTCTCACAACCCAGGCATCAATCACCACGGCAATCAAAATCGGAGACAAGAACGCAAACCAACCCATCGCCAATATGGCACGAACACAGGACATCTCCAGCATGGCTCGCATCGAGACAAAATAGGGCGACGACCAGAGACGCGTAAAGAATTCTTTGGTCGGCGCATCTTTATGTCCGTCTACTTCCGCAGAGGGAAGGTAATCGTCTCCAAGCAGAGCATTAAATGCGCCGGAGACTTTGGCGTGAACGCCGTCGACAACAGGCTTCATTGACTCAAACAAGGAGCTGACCTTTTGACTCGTGTCTTTGAGATGGAGTTCAGACAAGTTCTCAAAAGACGAAGCGTCATTCAATCCCGGCCACCAGATGACCGAACTCAAGACAAGGATCATTAAGAGGATTAAGAGTCGGGAGAGCATCTTAGTTTTCCTCGTCGTCGATGATTACAGGGACGCGGCCCTTCATCAGATGTCCGCCGCCGAGCGAGGCAAAGAACTGAGCGTTCGGAAGCTTGCCGAGATATTCCGAAGGAATGATCTCTTCGCGCACGGCCGTGCGCTTGTGAGAAGCACCGCCTTTAAAAGAAGGTAAGCCGATATGCGTATCTGCATGGGTCGACAACGTGGTGTCGACATTGTGGATATACGTCTTACCGAAGGTCTCCGTGACGAAATCCTGAGTCTCTCGATCTTTACAGCGAAGAGCGATTAAGTTATTGCAGTTGCCGAGCACCATGCGTGCCGCATGGACAGAACCCAAGCGATGTGCCAAGTCAGGGACGGTCTGAATCGCAATCGTTGTGTAAACACCGCCCTCAGCGCCTTTATTGAGCAGTTCAATTAAGGGCTGATTGATCACATTCGAGGCTTCGTCGACATAGAGCGAAATACGAACGTCGTTTAAGCCGAGGTTGTACCGTTTACCGGCATAAGCCGTTAAGTCGGATAAGAGCATGGAACCGACGGCAGAGGCAATCATGCTGTCCGACAAAGAGTCAAGGTTGACATAAAGGACGCCTTTACATTTAACGAGAGATTCCATATCCCAGATGGGACGCTTATCGGAAGCGTCAGACGGATCAGGAGATAAAGATTCTTCCAGAGGGCCGCTGGTTAACACCGCAAAGATCGGCATGAGTGTTGCGGTAATTTTGGAATAGTGCTCTTTAGAGTGATGGAAGATCTTTAAGCATTCGCTGACGACCATCGTATGCAGATAGGTTGGCAGAACGTTCTCGTACCAAGAAACCAGAACATTAAGTTCGTGGATGGCATCGGTGCAGTTTTCTCTTCTTGCAGGAAGGAAGGATTCGGCTTGTTCTCTCCAGTCCGTGTCAGCATGCTGTTTGACCGCTTGGAGGATTAAGGCTCGGAGAAGATCTTCAATGCCTTTGTTAATGTTCTGAGACAAGGACTTCAAAGAAGGCTTTTCTCCGAGTTCAATCATGGCGTCCGCAAAGGTCTTGATACAAGACCAGGCGAACTGCTTGAAGACGTTGTCTTCTCCGGGAACCACCGACATCACGCGAGTGGCAATCTGTGCACCGGTACTGAACACCGCAGTCACATCAAAACGAATCCCATCGGTTTTAGAACGGTTTCCGGGATGGAAACGCAGCGGTTTTCCGCGACCTGCTTTCTCGCAAGCTCGGCAAAACGCCTTGTACATACGGTCTGAACCTTTAGGATCAATGAAGATGACTGCATCGCCTCTCAGAATGGCCTGCGTCATGATGAAGTTCAGCATCACGCCTTTGCCGGCCTGAGTCGTTCCGACAATGAGAAGGCCGCCCTCAAAGTTTTTGAGGGCTCGGCGCAGGGTCTTTTCAGACGTATCCAGCCCATGAAGATAAGGCATGCCGATTTCTTCCGGCAGCTGAGTCTTGTCGTGACGATTAAAGAGACGATGCATAAAAGACGGGAGCATTAAGGTTGAGATATTGAGGCGAGATAAGTCATGGAGCTTTTGCGTGTGTTCCGGAAGCCACGTAAATCCGTACCCGATACAGACGGATTTGTCGTCAAAGTCCTCTAACGCTCTGGAAAACTTCATGAGCTCCATCCGTCTGCCGGAAAGCAGACTTCTGGCTCTCAGAATGTGAAGGCCGTTAGACAAGCGGTAGGCGCCCATCCCAAGCGTTAAAGACAGCAATGCGAAACTGAGATTTAAGGGAAGGATGTTTTGAAAACCCAGAAATGCCAGATAGGCCGACGATACAAACCACGGAAAAACCGCGGCCAACTCATGGGATCGTCTGTACGGATGGCTTCGGCGCCTCCGGATAGCAGTATCTTCTCGGATGGTGAACATTAGGAAAAGGATTAAACGTATGGTTAAAGACTTCAAGCGGGATGTATTTGTCTCGCTTGGAGCGGTAATAGACTTCGTGGTTGAGATCAAGACAAGGTTTAAGCGGACGGACTTTAGAAAACTTTTCCCCGCGGCTTAGCGCCTTGTTCCGATATCGTCGCAGACACTGGTTGAAGTATTCGGCCTTTAAGGGAAGAAGCTTTCGGGCTTTTTCCCTCCACTCGTACCATTTCTGATAGGTAATGATTTCGTGTGCCGTGTAAGTCTGGCTCATCTTCTTCAACACCTCGCGCTCTTTTGAGCGCTGGTTGGATTTGCTGAGCTTTAAGACGATCTTTCTGGTGTACTTGTAAGGCTCACGAGTCTGCATACGTTTAAGGCGATCTCTTTTGGCTTTGGTTGCCATGAGCTCCATGTATTCGTCAACGTAGAAATGTCGATGGCAGAGCTGGATCTTTCTGTTTTCTTTTTGAGCCGAAGTCACAGATCGTGAAGATTTAATCCTCTTTGATTTATATTCCTTAGCCATCTCTTCCCAAGTCGGCTTTTCCCTGGGCTTTAAGGTGTATTCGTATTCCGGTCTGAGGTAACGATTAGGGAGATACCAGATTTTCCTGCCGTATGGATCTTTACGGTTTTGAGGATGTTTATGGTCGCGGGACAGGACCCTCACCCCGCATATCGTTAGGATGACATCCGGATTGATGGTTTTAAGAGATCGTCTCGCAGCTTGGCTAAGCATCATTTTGTCCCAGTCCGGCAACTCGTCGAATTTCTTCCTGGTTTCCGTACGGCTCAAGATGACCTTGTCTCGAGAAGGTAAATGGAGTGTGGCCATAGTAAAAAGCTTCAATAGGTATTCGTTAGGTACAAAACTCCCCCGATCGGCCGTAAACACGGTCGATTTGGAATATTTTGAGAATTAAGAGGAGGACGGTTAAGCGGTTAAAGCGGCTTGAACTGCTTTCGCCGAAGACTTACCTGAAGAAGGCGTCTTTGGGGGAGTTTTAGGCACCGGCTTTACTTCTGCTTTAACTTGAGTCGTGGCTTGAGCTGTTTTTGCTGCCGGTTTGACTGAAGCTTTTGGCGGAGTAGCGGATTTAGCTGTCTTTGCAGCCTTGTTGGCCTTGGCAGTCTGGGCAACCGAAACTTCCTTTGACTTAGCGGCTTCGCTGGATGTCTGAGAATTAACAGGCTGAAGTGTCTTTGGCTTTCGACCACGTTTAGCCTTCGGAGGATTCTGGTCAGGAGGAGCTGCGTTTGGTTTGGGCTGATCGGACGCTGCAGTATTTGCTTTAGGTTTTGCAGCAGAGGTAGGTTTTACATCACTTGAGGCCTTTTGCTTTTCAGCCTGTTTGATCTTCGGTGCGGTATCTGCATTCTCAGGAGCATTAGCGGTTTGAGTGTCTGCTTTCTTTTTGCGGCCGCGTTTAGCTTTAGGCTTTTCTACATCAGTCGCAGAGGACGTTTCGGATGGGGAGCCGACAGACGGATTCTTTGAATCAGAGGGTTTGTCAGATTTGCTTTGAGCATTAGAGGAGGATGGCTTGGTTTGCTGAGCTACGAATTGAGCCCAGGTTTTAGCTGCCGCATTTTCTTTGGAATTAGCGTTAGCTTCTTGAGAAGTCTTGTTGTTCGACAAGTTGTCCGATTTATCCTTGTTCTTCAAAGAAGTCAGTCTCTTGATTTCAGCATCCATTTCCATATCGGCAAGTTTTTCCGGATGGATAGAGGATTTTTCTACAGACTCATTAAGTCTTTGGACTAACTGTTGCTGTAGCTCCGGATTGGCGACTTCTTTGCTTATCTTCGTAGATTCTTCTGTCGTTGTTTGATCAACTTTCTCGGCTGGAACGGGAGCCGTGTTTCCAGAAGCTGCCGTTTTGCTACCCTCAAAAGACTTTTCTGTAGCGGGTTCAACGGCTGCAGTTTCGGGCAGTGTCTCATGGGTCGTTGTAGTCTGCATTTCGGTGACGGAAACTTCAGTGGTCGGACTGCCGATTAGAGAAGAGTTTTCTTCATTGGCGTCGGCCTTCTTATTCTCACAAGTAATCTGTTTGACTTTAGATTTCTTTTGAGCATTAGAAGGAGAGGATTCTTCGGAATCTATTTTCACCAGTCTATAGCCGCGTTTGGCCAGCCAGCTGTGCACAGAAAAGCATTCCCCAACACCCTTGAAGAATCTGCTTGTGTCATGACAAAGAGCATTAAAGACGAGTTTGCACGAGGCTTTAATTGCGTGCGAGGTTTGGATCGTCGGAACAGAAGGTCCTTCGGACTTTTGGACGACGATTAAGTTTGTGTTAGACATTTCTTTTGCAGCTTCTTCAGATTTATTGGTTTCAGCAGGCGCTTCTTCAGAAGCTGCTGTAGCAGGAGCCTCTTCGGACTTCGCCTTTTTGTTTTTGGCTTGTTTCTTCTTTACGTTGAATTCGCAGTCAAATTTTTCTTTCGCTTCTTCGAATGCTCGCAAAGCATGCTCCAAATCGGCTTTACGCTGAGCGAGAATTGCAGGAGGGACTTTTGCTTCTTCGGCTTCTTTAAGTGCTCGTTCTTCTTCTTTCCAGCGCTTGCGGGCTTTTTCCATCAATTGTGCGAAAAATTCCCTTCTTTCTTTATCCTCTTCCGTTTTTGGTGCTAATACCTCCTCAAAGTAGGGCTTCAAACGTTCCATCATCAGTTTCTTGTCTTCCCATTGCCATTTGGCAACCGGCTTATAGAGACCGAGCTCTTTCAGTTTCTTATCATTAGCATTGACAGAATGTTTAGCTTGGAGAGATTGGACGGTTCTCCCGAAATAGCTGTCATTTGTTACATAAAGAAGGAAATTATTAAAGCGAAGACCTTGTACGGGAGTCGAGACGACTTCTTTTCCGCATTTCTTATAAATTTCAATGCGGTTTGCGACTTCTTCAAAAGTAGCGCCTTCTTTCAAGTCAAAGATTCCACACTGACAGCACATTCTGAGAACCTCTTTCTCTCGCCATGTTTGGCGAGGAAAGAGTTCTTGAAGCTTAGCCGTTAAGAGAGGAAAGAAATATTCGATTACGGCATAGATTTCTCCGTCCTTGCACGTGATCGCACGTGCAACGATTTGGAGAGGTTCTTTATTGCCTATCGCATCGGACTTCCTAAGTGCTGCTTCCGGAGAGAGTTCGTTCGCGAGCAGGGCGCAAATCGCCCAGCTTAGAATCGAAGGAATATAGCGAGGCGGCTCTTCTCCTTGTCTGGCAAATTCAATCGTCATCTGCTCTCTGAGGATGGATTCTGCTTGAGAAATTAAGATGAGGATGAATTCATCCTTCACAATGCTTCCGACATCTCCTCGGATAAATTTGGAAAGCAGCGCAAGGTATCCCCGCTTAAAGCTCTTAGCAAAGCGCTTTTGGAGAGATTCCGGAAGATATTTAAGGACGAGACGATTGATGTTGCCGGATGCAGCCTCAGGGTCCGGATCGACATTGTGGTAGAGCGTAAGTTCCTGTCCCTCGTGTTCCTTGAACCAATCTTTATAAGGCACTTCAAACCGAAACTCATCGCCGTTCTCTGCAGCCACACAGAACGTCATTGCCGTAATGCGTAAGTTGAAGAAGAAACAGATGGTTGGAACCAAGAGTTTTAAAAGCTGTGTCTCGAACTCTTTCTGAGCCAGCGGCATCGTGAAGAACTGGATGCGCTGACGCAGAAGATTAAGCGCAATGCTGCTTAACTTTAAAGAGAAGTCGATGTAGCTTCCCGGCCAAAAGTATCCCGAACCGGAGCTCAAAGGAAGATTGCCAACGATCTTAACCAATACCTCAAAAAGCTCGGTTTGTATTCCAAGCAGATGATCGTCTCCGACCGCCTGCCTCAGCTCATTGATCAATGGCTGAACTTTATGGCGGTCAGATCGGTTAAAAGGCCTCAGGCAATCGGCGAGGGGCATAGAAGGTTTAGCCATTGTTATGGTGGTAATGAAGGAAGGACTTAAGGAAAGAATTGCAGCACTGGTTTAACTGACGGAGACTTTTACGAGCATCTTTCTGAAAGCCTTTGGGAGTATTAAAAGGAGCAAGATTCTTTGGACAGCCTTTAGCGGTCCAACTCTGATAATCAAAAGGTCCGTGACCAACCAAGGAAGCCGTGGAAAAGTGGACAAGAGGTCCTGGAGCAGCGAAGACTGATGTTTTACCGTCTGTGTGCATCAAAACCGGCCAAAGTTTGGAAGTCTTGATGTTGCGGAAGTCTGTTTGAAGATTAAAGAAGGGCAGATGCTGAAGTGTGTAAAGAACAAACAGGGCGCTCAGCTTATTCTTCAAACCGAAACGACGCTTAACCACAAAAGACATTAAGCTTACGACATCGACAAAAGCGTAGATGAAGTCTTTATTGGAGATTCCAACAGGGATATCCATTCCATAACCGCTCGCTCTTCCTTTACTGATTCCTCGGTTTTTGTTCAAAACCGCGGAAGAAGGATTAGAGAGACTGACTCCGGACTCGGCAGCATACTGCTTAGCAAAGTCGTCCAAGGCTCCGTTCATGTAGCTGTCAACCTTCTCTTTAGGTTTGCCGGCAGAATCGTAAAGTTCAGGAATGAGCTCAAGGGCGAGCATGGGGAACTCTTCCTTGTGAACGTGAGGTGCAAGTTCACAGAGGAATTGATTCAAATGAGGATTGAGAAGGATAGGATCCTTCAAAACAGACAAAGTTCTCCAGATACGGCGAGACTGCATTTCTTCTGCTTCTTCCGGAGTAACGTCCTTGTCCTGCAGGATAAATTCAAAACGATTTACATAGCTCAAGAGGGTATGGGGAGAGAGCAGGAAAGAAAGGGCCGTGAAATAACGATGATCTCTTCTGATCTTTAAGTAGAAGAAGATGAAAGCCCAAGCGATAACGGTCTCCATGAACTGCCTACGTGAAGCAATCTTGGAAGGCTTCATAAAACGGTCTTCCAGTTCGTTGTAGAGCTTTTGGTCGCCCAGGGCATAAGCTTTAAGAAGACGGATGCAATCTGCAATCGATGGAAAGACTTTCTTGGATTCAACGGGTGTTCTACCCAGCGGCACTACCTTTACGATCGGATAGGGAAGGTAGGCGGCAATAGTCTCATCAAAATCACTGTCGGAAAAAGCGACGGAAGGAACATTAAAGAGAGGGAAGCGTTTAACGTACTCAAGTGCGGCTGCGTTGATTGCGGGGATATCGGGTTTCAACCCCGTTTCCAGACAGTTTTTGTTAAAAATTTGACAGACTGATTTCTTCATATTGCATCTCCTGCATAGGATTACGAAAATGTCGTTACAACGCATTAATAATCACCCTATATAGGAAGCCAGGGGATAGTTATGACTAACTTTAGGTAGAAACTTTTGTTAAGTGACTAAGGACAGCATTAATTCACATTAAGAGGCAAAAAAATCCCTCCGTAATGCATTAATTCAGTTTTTAGATCGAATCAAACATTACTAAAATGGTAACGCCAGGGTTACAACAAATTAACCATGGGCTAATATGGTTTAACGTACATTACCAATTTGGTAATAAAACTAACACTACAAGTGCAAATCGTCTAACTAATAGTGCAAAAAGGTTCATTATTATTTAACTAATTTCCACTTTAGTTCCACTAGCTTTACTACCATTAAAGTAGCGTTTTGCCATTACGACACAAACGTTGATCCAACTATTTCAAAAAGACACTTAATAAAAATTTCTAACCCGGATGGTTAGCAGTTGAAAAAAGATTCGGCCTTTAGCCGGGCCTCGCGGGGCCGGCCGACCCGGAATATTAAGAGAGAATGCTCATTGAGCAAGAACCCTCGGACGTCTGAAACGTTTTCCGAAGTTTGAATTTGAAGCGAAGGCTCGGCCTCACGGCTTCGGTCAATCGATTTTCATCGACGGGCAAGACCTCGAACCGAGATTAAGTCTCTTTCATCGCCTTTCCTGCAGTTTGGTACTCGTTACCCTGATACAGGAAAGGTTTAGAAATTCGCCTTAAACAAATTCAACCTAAAAGGACCGCCTCAGAAAGACGCCTGTCGCCAAACCGTGCAGTCGATCATTAAAGGTGAGGGAGGAGATTCAAATGGGCAATACACATCCTCTTAACCACGTTCCCCTTTACTGACGTTCTGCCGCGCCGGAATAAATTCCGGAAGCGTCCGTCTTCGGTCTCTCTAAATTTTCCTCTGCGCTTCTTGTCTCCTTACCAGGAAGCAATCAGCGCAAATTCGACACAAGGTCGAGGTATTTCCTCAGCTCGGCTAAAGCCGCTTCGAAGTGTCGACTTCGGGAAGCAAGATCCGAAATCAAAACTGCTTGTTAAAACTTCTACCGCGAGGAGAAGTTCTCCAGCCTTCCTCCGTCCGGAGCAGGACGTTCAATACGGTGAGGTAAGCTGTTAAGCAGCTCCTGAGAGGAGCAAGCTCTTCTCAAGCACTTCGAAGAATTTTTGAGAAGACTCAAAGAAGCTTCGGAATTGACCGGATGAGAGCCTGAAAAGTTCATCCATTTTCCAGACAATTTTCCGATCCGTCTGTTTAGGTCTTTTAATTGACCTTTTACGAACGGCCAAGATTTCCTAATTAAAAGTTTTACCTTTGAACTCGGCGCCGGTGCAACCGGCTTAACTCTCGGTCTTGTTTTCTGAGCTTTCGCTCAATTGCCGTTTCTTTCTATTAACCTCTACAAAGAAAGATACGGAACAAGAAACTAACCACAGTTCTTCTATCGAATCTCCGAGGTTTCTTCCGCTCTCTTTTGAAGAACTTCAGAAGCGTTCCTTGTTGAGGCGTAACTGTACAGAGGTTGGTTTTAGCGGTCTATGTGCCCCTTCGACGTATTAGGAGGGATTTTTAATCAATTTTTAAATTTCTGAGAGATTAAACTCGTTGAGGCTCAGGGAGAGTTTAGGGAATAAAGTTTAATTTTGTTTTACGCTTCAAGTTTACCGACGGATACATTTCCTACAATTAACTTTTTGTACTTCTATGAGTTGACATCGTTAAGAGTCTGGTTATTTACAAGATAATCGCTCAGAGAAGGGCGAATTGGCGGGCAATTCGATCTTTACTTAGAACGGTTGGGCAAGACACGTTGGAGCACGCTTTCAACTATGCAGTTGGAACAGGAATATTCGAAAAACGCGTTTTTATACTGATGGGGCCCACGGTTATAGTTGACTACAGAGGAAGGGGCTGCACGTCCACGACGCAGGCAAGCACGTCGAAATTCAAGTCCATGGTGTCGTGCCTCCTTACTCGGACTATACCTTTGCGTACGCAACTTCCGATCCAACTAGAAATAGCTGGCTTCATTCAATCAGAAAAAAGATAACGGAGCTGCGGGGTACAACAGGATACCTCATCCTAGGTAACAGCACCACACATGTCTGCCAGGCAAGTAAAGTCTGGCCAAAATATGCAAAAAAAATTTGAACGTGTATGTCGATATTACGGAACGATCCCTTATGACAGAGAACCGCAAGCTCCGCTTTCGAGACCTCTTGTGGATCGAGCCGTAAGGCTTGTTCAGAAAAAAGTTCTCTCACAGCTCATTGACGAAAGACTATCTGCATCAATTAAAGAAGCAAAAGGCGATTAGCCGAAAATATTTGAGTCTTTAACGATCGTCTCCTAGAGATTGAGCCGAGTCTGATACGTCGTACCTCATTAGAAAGGAAAGAAAGTTTTTAAAACAGGTTCCGGCAATCCCCTGGAGTGAGGGCATTGAAGTTAAACGAATCAAAGTTCAAAAAGGAGGAACCATACGGTACAACGAACGCCGCTATCGTGTGAATTATCGATACGTCGGAGAATACGTTAACGTGGAGGCCTGCAAGCGTGACCAAACTGAGCGCATCTATACGGAAAAGAAATGGAGCCTAATCAGGGAACTTCCTCTCGGAGAGGCTATCAACCTGACCCTTGAAGATCTCGAAGAGCAGAGTTCCCGTTCAAGATTTATGCAAATGAAAGCGGCTGAATTGATAGGAAATATAGGCAGAGCCGGTTCAAACTCTCAAGCACCCTATATGCAGCTATTCGGAAAGACAGATGAATTAGCGCGTGCCCGTTACGCCAGATTTATCGATAAACGCAGCTCTGGATTAGGAGAAGACGGGCTCGAAAAAATCTTGGAAGATTCTCGCCGCCTGGGAGTGGGTTGGAAGTTAGAGGAACTAAAAGACAAACTCACAACAACGTTAAGAAAGAAATCATCGGTGAGCCGGCCAAGTGTTTTAACGTGAGCACAGAGCTTACCGACATCTCAGAGGCGCCGAACACTATGAATCGATTTTGAGAGAAAGAAAAGTGGGAAGTTGAAGCTATGGAAAAGGTAAAAGAAAATGCCGCCTTGTCCGGTTCACGCTCAAGCGTAGTTGCCCCTGTCAGGAACAGATAAACAGAGGAGCGGCTAATGGAGATAGTCCGCTCCGAATGACGGCTACAGACAGGATAGAAGAAACGATTGTTAAGCAAACCCGACCTTGAGAGCGGATAGCTTCTCAATTGTGAGATCTATTTCCGGCGTGATTTAGATAGTTCGTACCAACGCAAATTTGATATCGATCGCCAACTCAATTTTGGGTACCCTCGTCGATTTATGAAAGAGAAAAATGATCAAAAAATCAGTTTCTAAGGAGTTTTCCCATCAACAAAAAGCCGATGTGCTCAGGCAATATGAACCTCGCCTAATTACTCAAGCCGCGGCCTGCCAGATTCTCAGAGTTTCCCCTACTACATTTTTCCGGTACCTTAAAAAGCCAGGCGACGGCGGTGTTGAAGCCCTAAAACACTGTAATACGAGAAAGAGGCCTCACAATCGTATGGAAGAATCTCGGAGGTCACGGATAGTAGATCTTATTTCCACGAAGTATTGCGATTTCCAACCGGCTTTAATATGTAAATGTCTGCTTCGTGATGAAGGAATCAATGTTTCTGAGGAATTCATCAGGCTCATCGTTCAAGCCCAAGACCCTGTCACGAGTACTGTACTTCTTGAGGAAGCCCATCCCCTCAGACGCTGCAGGAAACGCTTTGGCGAGCTGATTTAAATCGATGGAAGTCCTCACTATTGGTTTGGCAATACGAGAGTAGCTTGCGGTTGACAGACCTTTATTGCCGATGCAGGCGGCAAAAACACATTTGCCGGATTTTTTCCGACTGAAACTCCGGCAGGGTACCTCAGGTTAATCAAGGAACATGTGCTTCACTGCGACATTCCATTAGTCTTCTACAGCGATAGACACAGCATCTCCGCGCCTGTAAATGCTGAAGGCAACGAGGGAGATGGAACCCAATTTCAAAGGGTTTGCGGCCTCTTAGGAATTGAATCCATTCTCGCTCTGACACCTCAGGCAAAAGGTCGTGTGAAGCGTTTAAATCAGACTCTTCAAGGAAGATGGCAAAAAGATTTCAAGCTTAGAGGCGTGGGAGATATTACAACGGCCAACAATCATATTGAAGAATTTATCAATGAATTTAACGAGGAGTTTGCTGTTGAACCGCTTAACAGGGGAGACGCCCACGTACATCTTCCGAAGAGGATTGGTCCAGAGGACGCCAGGAGGATCTGCAGTCCTTGGTAGACAGGTATTTTAATTTAAGCAACTTACGTGTTCTTAAAAAATTTAATACTCCAGATACAAGCTGGATCAAAACAGATTCTAGAGGAAAAAGTCAAGATTGTGGATTATGACGATGGGGGACTTGAAGTAATTTGCGCTGAGAAACTTCTCCTTTTTAAATGATGACCGGAGAACAGCTTAAAACATACGAACCCTATAAAGAGACCTCAAAAAGTATTGACCATCGATTAGAAGAAATGGGACGAAGGGAGCTTGATAGACGAGCTGTGTAGATCGCTAAGCGCCTAACAAAGGCGAAGAAGACTTTGTCAGGAGGCATACCTTTTCAAAAAAAAGATTCAACGAATTTACAGTGAAAAAACAAAAGATTTTTACTTTTATCTTTTGATTTTCTTACCCTCAAGTTCGCACTGTTTTACAAGACTCAAAATCGTATTTGTTTAACCCCTTCTGCTTATGAAGTTATCAGAAATAAAATTTCTGTCTGGGTATCCGCGACCTAAAAACAAGCAACTAAACTACAAAATATTAAGAAACGATAGACTTTCAATTACCATAAGTTGTGATAGTTTGTTCAAAAAATAAGTAAAACTTTATAGCCTCACTTTTCCGTAGTGAGCTGCTAGAGTTGATTAGCTTATATTTTGACCTATGGTTCCTGGTGTATAAACCTTGTTGTGAATACATTTGACTTGTTAAAATAGCCCGTCTCTAACTCATTAGTGGTTTATTGCCACTAAAGGGTTAAGGGCTTATGAGCCGAAATTAAAGTTTGAAATAAAAAACAGATAGGGAAAAATGAAAAAAAAGAATGTATTAGTAACTGGAGGATGCGGATATATTGGTTCCCATTGTTTAGTTAAGTTAATAGAACAAGGCTATTCTCCAGTCGTATTAGATGACTTAAGTAACAGTTGTATAGAAGTTCTAGAAAGAGTAAAAGAAATAACTGGAGAAAAACCAATCTTTTACTTCGGAGACATCCTCAACTCAGAATTGTTGGATGAAATCTTTAGTCAAAATAACATCTCTTACGTAATTCATTTTGCAGGCAAAAAATCCGTAAATGAATCTCAGAAAGAACCAATTGAGTATTTCTCCGTAAACGTCGGCGGAACACTAACGTTGCTTTCTGCAATGAAGAAAGCTCAAGTCAGGAAGATAATATTTTCCTCGACCGCTACAGTATATGACAGCAGCTCAAAGGAATGTTTGTCAGAGGAAGATAAGCTTGGCCCTATCAACAATTACGGAAAAAGTAAACTGATGGTAGAAGAGATATTGGAACAAGTTTGGAAATCGGATAAGAGATGGAACGCCGTAATTCTAAGATATTTTAACCCAGTTGGCGCGCACGCTTCCGGTCTGTTAGGGGAGGACCCAAGAGGTGTTCCAGCGAATATTATGCCGTATATTTCACAAGTTGCAATTGGGAAAAGGGATTGTTTATACGTGTTCGGTAATGATTATAAAACACGTGATGGAACGGGAGCTAGAGATTTTATACATGTGGAAGATCTAGCATCTGGCCATATTGCTGCACTTAGACTTTTGGAGAAGGAGTCTTCTTTTGAAGTTATCAACTTGGGAACGGGAACAAATTTAACTGTTCTGGAGTTGGTAAAAGCATTTGAAAAGTCAAATGGTGTCTCAGTTCCTTACAAAATAGTAGGTAGAAGACCAGGGGATACTGGAGCCTGTTACGCTAATCCTGCTAAAGCTTTTAAAGTATTAGGTTGGAGAGCGGAAAAGAATATTTCCGATATGTGCAGGGATACATGGAACTGGCAACACAAGAATCCTAACGGATACAGAAATAAATAAGGTGAAACATGTTTATAAAAATAAATGGCAAGTTGTTTTTCTTTAAAGATAGAAAATGTACCCTTTATGAACATGAAAATTTGTTAATCAATGACGGAGATCAAGTTGTTAATGGCTATTATTTTGGGAAACTGAAAAAAGAGCTTGGTACTTTTAGTGTCAATTTTGATGGTGATGTAATATCAGGGAAAGGGGCAGAATTGTCTCTTTTATCTCTGAAAACTTTCACAAGAACTTTAACTTGTAATTTCCCATCTCTGACCGTTAAAGCTTCAGATAAAATGATCGGGGAGCAATTTTTAGTAAGGATAAGAATCTTTCCTAAAAGTAAAATTAAAATTAAATCTCTTGATTGGATTTTTTCCAAAAAAACATCTTTTGAAGAGGTAAAAAAAGAATTCAAAAGTGATATTTTAATCGTATCACCAAGTTATCCGTCTGAACAAAATAAATATTTTTGTGGGTTTGTTCATTCAAGACTTAAAGAATATAAAAAAAATAACATTCATTTTGATTTAGCGGTAATCCATGTATATGATGAAACCAGTATTTATAACTATGAAGGCATTACTGTAGTCAAGGGAGGATTTGATCTTCTAACAGAGATTTTACAAAATAGATCCTATAAGAAAATTCTTGTCCATTTTTTCGATGAGAAGTACGCTAAGGTTCTAGATAGAGAGGATTTGAGCTCAACTCAATTATATTTATGGGTTCACGGTCCGGAAACTTTGTATTGGGATTGGAATTATTTCTTTACGCCTTATTTTTCTCAAGCAGAACCACTTGATGAGAAAATGAAGGTTCTATTTTCAGAAAAGAATAAAATTATAAAAAAATACAACTTGAAGCAGAATGTTCATTGGATATTTGTTTCTGAATGGATAAAACAACGAAGTGAGCAATTGATAAATATTGATTTTAATAACTATACAATTATTCCGAATTTCGTCGATTCTGCAGTATTTAAATACAGAAAAAAAACAAAAGATCTAAGAAAAAGCATTTTTATGTTGAGGAGGTTTGATAACATAAATAAATATTCTGTCGATATAGCTGTCAGAGCAATTATTTATCTTTCTAGAAAACCGGTTTTTAAGGAATTAACTTTCAATATTTATGGAACTGGTTCCTACTATAACGAATTGCTTAGCCCTTTGAAGGATTTTAGTAATGTAAATCTGTTCCCATATTTCTTGTCTCATTCTGAAATTTCGGAGGCACATGAGAAGAATGGAATTGCGCTATTTCCATCAAGATATGATGCCCAGGGAGTGTCAATGTGCGAGGCTGCCTCTTCAGGTCTTGTTGTCGTAGGAACAAACTTAAAAGCCATAGAAGAGTTCATACCTAAGGAGTTTGGAACTCTTTCTAGTATGGAAGATTATAAGAGGGTAGGCGAAGTTATTAATAGATTGTATGATGACCAGGGGCTCTTTGATATCGCTTCTGAAAAAATGCATGAGAAGGTGACTTCAAGTTGTGGATACGATTCAACACTCAAAAAGGAAATAGATTTGATTTCTTCAGAGGACCACCAACCCGTAAATTTTCAGATTAAAGACAATTCTTCAATTGATTCTGAGATATTGCTGACAATAATTGTTCCTTCTTATAATGTTGGGAAGTTCTTGAATGGAACAATCTCCTCTATGATTACAAAGGGAACAAATCAGAGTATTGAAATAATCATAGTGAACGATGGTTCTAAGGATAATACGGAAGAAGTTGCTAAAAAAATTATTGCTAGATACTCAAACTCAAAGCATTCAATTAGATTAATTAGTAAAGAGAATGGCGGCCATGGCTCAACTATAAATGTTGGCATTCAACAAGCTCGCGGTAAATTTTTTAAAATAGTTGATGGAGACGATACTTTAGATACAGGTTCTTTTGAAGAACTTTTGAAGTTTTTAGAAAATTGCGAGAGTGACTGTGTTCTTTGTGACTACTATATTGACAGGATAGATACACCAACTTATGAACCAGTTGAGTTATATAAAAATTTGACTCCTTATGAGACGTATGAATTAGATGACCTTTGTATGCCTATATATGGATTTAATCAGTATGGGCCAATACTAGCTACAGGAACTTTTAAAACAAGCAAACTGAAAGATAAATTTAAAATCTCAGAGAAAATGTATTATGTAGATATGGAATTTAATGCATACATCATTTCTTTTGTAGATTCAATAACATACCTTCCGTTGATTATTTATAAGTATAGGCAAGGTTATTCTGGACAATCCATATCTATGGAAAGTTATAAAAGGAATTATAAACAACATGAATCTGTAATCTTTAAGTTATTAGACATCGTTAAAAAAACGAATATTCAAGATTGTAGAAAAAATTTAATTATCAGAACTCTCATAAAGCCGATGATTAATAGTCAATATTTCATTATTTTTGAAGCTTTGAAACAGCCCCAAATTTTTAAAGAATTTGATCAAAGATTGAAACAAGAATCGGTAGGATTTTTAGAATTCCTTTATTCTGACAATAATTCTAAAAGGATAGAATGGTGTAGAAAATCGAATGGATTTGCTATTTTCTTATTAATTCTCAAAAATATAATGAAAGAAAACTATGAATCTTTCAAATCAACTTTAAGATTTGCTCTTAGAAGAATAGCATTCTTCAAGTAGATCATTTTCTATTTAAATTAATGAGTTAATCTAAAGATGATAAACAAAGAATATTATGCAGGTTTTTACGATGTTCTATATGGATTTAGAAATTGCAGGATTTCTAGCTTTCTTGCATTTTCTGATATACGACAACGCTATAGGAGGTCTTCATTAGGTCCGTTTTGGATAACTATTTCAACTGGAGTTATGATAGCTTGTATTGGCTTGATATTCGGCGGTCTCTTTAAATCTCCCATGTCTGAATTCTTGCCATTCCTCACGGTCGGACTGATAGTTTGGGGGCTGATTTCGTCTACTATCATAGAGGCTACCACAGTTTTTGTTAATTCAGAAAGTATAATAAAACAACTACCCCTCCCTTTGTTTACGCATATATTAAGGATGATATTCCGAAATATATATATTTTTTGCCATAATTTTGTCATTTTTCCGTTAGTTTGTTTAATTTTTAAGTTTCCATTTAATTTAAACTTTTTTTTATTTTTTCCAGGTTTAATTGTCTTAATTTTGAACTTAATTTGGCTGTCATTATTTTTGGGAATAATATGTTCTAGATTCAGAGACCTTACCCAGATAGTAAATAGCCTTTTACAGGTCATATTTTATGTAACTCCGATTATTTGGTTGCCCAGTCTTCTTCCCGCCCGCGCAAAAATTATGATTTTGGACTGGAATCCCTTTTATCATTTAATTGAAATAGTTAGAGCACCCCTATTGGGAACCACTCCTACGACAATGAATTGGATTTTTTCCTTTATTTTCTTGTTTTGTGGAAGTTGTGTTTCCATTAAGTTATTTAATAAATACAGAGATAGAATCGCTTACTGGTTATAAATATGGTATCAATAAATTTAGAGAGAGTTTGTGTAGATATTCCAATTTTTAATTCTCAGGGTCGATCTTTAAAAAAAACTATGATGGGAATAGCGACTGGAGGAAAAATTGGTCTAACTGAGAAGGGCAAAACGATCATACGTTCTTTAGAGAATATTAACCTCTCTATAAACTCTGGAGAAAGAGTTGGATTAATTGGTCATAACGGTTCTGGCAAAAGCACTCTTTTGAGAGTATTTGGCAAGGTTTATAAGCCTTCTTCCGGTATTGCAAAAATCTCTGGGAACATAGGCTCTTTGATTGACATTTCATTGGGTATCGATTTAGAAGCCACAGGGATTGAAAATATTTTTCTTAGAGGTGCTCTGCTTGGAATTAATTCCAAAGAATTAAAAAAAGCACTTCCAGAAATTATCGATTTTTCTGAGTTGGGTGATTTTATTAATATGCCAGTAAGGACTTATTCTTCTGGTATGCATATGCGTTTAGCTTTCGCTGTTTCAACGATGATTAATCCTGATATTTTGTTAATGGATGAATGGTTATCTGTTGGGGATTTAGGTTTTCAGAAAAAAGCCGAAGCCAGGTTAAATGCTGTTATTGAAAGGTCTAATATTTTAGTGATAGCTAGCCACTCTAGAAATCTTATCGAAAGGTGCTGCACTAGAGTTATATGGTTAGAGCATGGAGAGATAAAGATGGATGGAAAACCGTCCGAAGTTTGTGGCTATTATTTTAAGTAGGGATATCATGTACGATTATTTGGTAGTTGGTGCCGGACTTTTTGGTTGTGTCTTTGCTAATAAGGCAAAGAATGCAGGAAAAAAGTGTTTAGTTATTGACAAAAGGCAACACATTGGAGGAAATTGCTATACAGAAGACAACGATGGAATTCATGTCCATAAATATGGAGCCCATATTTTCAGAACATCTAATAGATACGTTTGGGATTGGTTGAACAAATTCTGCGAATTTAATAACTTTATTAACACTCCTATAGCTATATCGGAAGATAAGGCTTATAACCTACCATTTAATATGAACACCTTTTCAGAACTTTGGGGTGTAAAGACGCCAGAAGAGGCAAAAAAAATAATAGAGTATCAAAAAAAAGAAATAATTAACGAACCAAAGAATCTCGAAGAAAAAGCAATTAGTTTAGTAGGTAAGGATATATATGAGAAATTTATAAAAGGGTACACCGAAAAACAATGGGGAAAAAAATGTACGGAACTACCCGCTTCAATTATAAGAAGAATCCCCGTCAGGTATACTTACAATAATAACTATTTCAACGATAAATATCAAGGAATACCAGTTGGCGGTTATACAAACTTGTTCGAAAAAATGCTAGAAGGAATAACGGTCAGTCTTAATACTGACTTCTTCTCAAATAGAGAATATTACAGTTCAATAGCAAAAAAAATTATATTCACGGGCCCTATTGACCAATATTTTGATTATTCACTTGGCGAATTAGAATATAGAGGACTTAATTTCAAAGAAGTAAGGGTGTCTTCTCCTAACGTCCAAGGCGTTGCAGTTTTTAATTATGTCGATCGAGATATTCCCTACACTCGCTCGATAGAGCATAAGCACTTCGATAATAGTAGCCAAGATTTTTCTATCATTAGTTATGAATACCCATCGGAATGGCGAAGGGGAGATACTCCATTCTACCCAATTAATGATATTAAAAATGATAAATTATATGAACGATATGCTAAATTAGCGGAAAAGGAAGGAAATATTATTTTTTGCGGAAGGTTGGGGGAATATAAATACTACGACATGCAAGATACAATTCTTTCGGCCCTGAGGTTAATTGCTACAGAACTTTCGTTTGAAGCAGCTATAAATTATTAAAGCTCATTCTTCCAAAATCAAAATAAAAATGTTCCTAATATCTAACTAATCTAGTTTCTTATAGAGATCCGGTATAACTAAGATTCTTACCTAATCTTTTGATATTAGCTTTTGAGCCCGATCGGCTAAGTTTCGCCTGTCGGGCCCTTTCTTAATTATTTACGTGACTATGGTATTAATTAAAACAAATTCAGAATCTACGGGGTAACTATCCGCATTAGGTTAAGATTTAAGAGGTAACTTATCAGTAGGCCCCAAGTCATTCTGCTCAATCATTATAAGACAAATAGCATCGTTAAGTTTTTCTATTTCAGACGGTAGATGCTGAACTCATAATGTTCAAATCGGGAAATAGGATCCTACACACTGGAGAGTTATCCCAGTGATTTCTTGAATGTAAAACGACAAATTCAAGTTACCTCGCATGTGGTCATTCTATGCTGTCGCGTAACACCCAAAGAATGCGAAATACAAGAACCTCTAAATAACTTCAAAATACAAACGTTTGAAGCTTCACAATGCTCTAAAAGCGTCTAGCCTCACTCTATAATCATGTAAAATCAACCATTGGGTTTGCAGATTTTCTTAAGATTTTTAGAGCTAAACTCCTTCTCGCGACTAAGATTCAACCCCCTCAAATTGAGGATTTCATAACTAATGAAGAAAATGAAAAATTCTCTTTACAGGCATTATGTGAATAAAATAAAAGCAGTCCTACCGGATAGAGCTTGGTCATTCCTCATGGATTTTAAACTCAGGCTACTCCCTAAATTTCGGACAATTCCATTAGAGTTAAAGAATAAAAAGATTTACTCTTGGTCACAATTCGAAAAAGAGGTGCTAAAACCTAATAAGCAACCGTTGATCATACATCAACTCGTTATTCCTTGGTTCACCCCTTTATTCCAACGCCCACAACATATGGCAAGGGCTTTTGCAAAACTTGGTTGTTTAAGTTTATACGTTACCAAGGAACTAAACTACGGTTTCGTTCAATTAGAAGATAACTTATGGTTAGCGTCAATTGAAGATTCAGAACGAGTTGGTGAAGCATATCGAATATTTTATTCGACGGCAGGAGATTTAAAGTATTGGATGAAGAGATGTCCAACAGACTCCAAATTTATTTATGAATATATTGACCATATTGATCCTAAAATTTCGTGGTCTCAAACGGACAACTTAAAAAGAGGGTTTGATCTTGCGACATCAGGTTGTTTTCATAGAGCCGTAGCATCGTCCAAAAAACTTTTTGAAGAACTTGCCGAGAAAAAGACGTTACCTAGGGAGAAGATCATCTTTGTTCCAAATGGAGTAACTGTAAGCGACTATGAAAAGAATGAGTATTCAGCCCCAGAGGGGCTGAAGGAGGAATTCTCTAATTTTACTGATAAATATGAAAAAATCGTCGGTTATTTTGGAGCCTTAGCAAATTGGTTAGATTATGAACTCATAAATTCCGTGGTTGCAAAAAGAAAAGATTTGGGATTCATATTCATAGGACCAGATTATCTTGGAGGAAGTGAAAAATTGCTTTCCGCTGATAACTTGTTATACCTTGGGCCAGTTGATTATTCTCAGCTCCCATACTTTTCTTTGAGGTTTGATGTTGCTTGGATTCCTTTTGAAAAAGGAGAAATTGCTAAGGCGACCTCTCCCCTAAAATTATATGAGTATTTCGCCATGCAAAAGCCTGTCATTGTCACTTCAGACTTGATTGAATGCCAAGTATACGAGGAGGTGCTGGTTGCAAGCAGCCTTCAAGAATTATTTCGAGTTCTGGACATTGCCCTAGTTAAGGCAAAAGATAAAAAATTTAAATTGAAACTAAGGAAGTTAGCTTTAGAAAACGATTGGTTAGTAAGAGCAGAAAACTATTTGCGAGGAATAAATGGCAAATAAGTACCTACACGATATTTTCTTCTAGGCCCTAATTTATTTCATAAATTAGGTAACTCCTGAGTTATAAGCCTTAAATTAAGGTTTTATTTAAAAATCATAGGGTAAAGACCTAAAGCTCAGGACAATAATGAAGAGAAAGATGCTAACCAACGGTTAACTGGTCTACATTGGCTTCCGAATATCATAAACTTTCTCAGCTGTTACAGAGAGTTTGAAGTTTTGAGTGATTTTAGGGGTGACTTGTCTCTATCTCTATTTTATGTAGGGAGATTCTTTGAAATTTAAGCTGAGATTCTCTTGTGTTTTTAATCTTTGGAGCTTAAGAGCAAGGGACTTCTTAATCAAAGGTCCATTCCTTTTTCCCTTGGTGGAAAAGGTTGAAGACTGCTATTTTGGATTTTCGAGTAGCGGTCTTTCGTACAACCTCGAGAGTATAAATAGTTATTGTTACATTAGTCATTAAGAAATTACATTTTTTAATAAATTTATTTGGTTATTGGAAATTCTTGAAGAGACTGGGCTGATTTCTTGTTCGTATTAGGGAACCTCTGCACAAAAGGTGGGTGATGTGATATAATTAGCACACTACTGAAAAGTGTGATTATGAAGATTAAAGCTCCCTCATTTGCTGATTTATTCGCAGAAACCTCCCCGCAGCTGGGCGGTGCCAGAAGAACTAAGTTCC
>OGFF01000318.1_pt1 | contig 71277 bp, 77 predicted proteins | sample 1570751 | NCBI WGS metagenome assembly OGFF01 (sample SAMEA2581951, study PRJEB24529) | metagenome | biome: Human gut stool | place: China | collected 2011 | reverse complement strand
AGAATTTAATTACAATTTACCAGAAGAATTAATAGCACAAGTACCACTAGAAAAAAGAGATGAATCAAGATTAATGATTCTTGACAGAGAGAAACAAACAATAGAACACAAAGTATTTAAAGATATACTAGATTATTTACAACCAGGAGATTGTCTAGTTAGAAATAACACAAAAGTAATTCCTGCAAGACTGTACGGAGTAAAAGAGGGCACAGAGGCAAAGATCGAGATCCTTCTGTTGAAACGTAAGGAAAATGATATCTGGGAAACCCTTGTAAAACCGGGCAAAAAATGTAAAGTCGGAACAAAGATCAGTTTTGGCGATGGACTTCTGACCGGTGAGGTCATTGATATCGTGGAAGAGGGGAACCGTCTGATCCAGTTCCACTATGATGGAATTTTTGAGGAGATTTTAGACCAGCTTGGACAGATGCCGCTGCCGCCTTATATCACGCATCAGCTTCAGGATAAGAACAGATATAATACGGTTTATGCAGAACATTCAGGTTCAGCAGCCGCTCCGACGGCAGGACTTCATTTTACGCCGGAACTACTTAGAAAAATTGAAGAAAAAGGCGTTGATATTGCAAGAGTAACATTACATGTAGGTTTGGGAACATTTCGTCCTGTCAAAGTTGACGATGTGGAAAATCATCATATGCACTCGGAATTTTATATGATAAATGAAGAAGCGGCGGAGAAGATCAACCATGCCAAAGACAGGGGCGGACGCGTGATCTGTGTCGGAACGACAAGCTGCCGCACGTTAGAGTCAGCATCTACAGAGGATGGTATTTTGAAGGCGCAGAGTGGATGGACGGATATTTTCATTTATCCGGGCTATTCTTTCAAAATGATGGATGTGCTGATTACGAATTTTCATTTGCCGGAATCAACGCTTTTAATGCTTGTTTCTGCACTTGCAGGAAAAGAGCAGGTTATGCGTGTGTACGAAGAAGCAGTGCAGGAGAGATACCGGTTCTTCTCGTTTGGAGATGCGATGATTATATTGGACGACTAGTGAGGGATTTTTATGGAAAAAGTAAATGGAAGATTGACGGTATATTTTGAAGAGCCATTTTGGGTAGGCATATTTGAGCATATTGAAGATGGTAAATTATCTGTGGCAAAGGTAACATTTGGCGTAGAACCAAAAGAATATGAAGTGCAGGAATATATTCAAAAATACTATTTCGGTTTGAAATTCAGTCCGGCTGTTGAAGCTATTGTAAAGGATATAAAAAGAAATCCGAAACGGATGCAGCGTTCAGCAAAAAAGCAGATGCTGGAAACTGGCATTGGCACAAAATCGCAACAGGCGTTGAAATTACAACAGGAACAGAACAAACAGGAGCGTAAAGAAAAAAGAGGCGGAAGAACAGCGAATGTTTGAACTAAAACAGCGAAAGAAAAGAGAAAAGCATAAGGGACATTAAAAGTCCTTTGAGCTTTTTCTCAAATTCGGGATTTGGAGGTATAAACAATGAGGAAATGTGAAAAGTGTGGAGCAAGTATGAAATTAGATTTAAGACTTAAAGTTAATGGCGGTGGCTATGGGATGGTTGTTCGTGTAGATGAAAAACAAAAGGCGACAACTATAGATGATGTTAGAGTTGCAGTCTGCCCAGAATGTGGTTATACAGAAATGTATTTAGAGGATTTAACGAAATTGAAATCTTAAAAGACAACTTTCAGATTTTTAGAATTAAGAAAAACGAAATTTAGGGAGGGTCTATAATTGAAATTAGCAGATTTAGCAACAGGTTCTGATTGGATAGTGTGGATTGTCTTTGTAATATTTGCTGTACTTTCTATAGTTTTACTTTCTGGACACGGAAGCTGGTTTATTTCTGGATATAATACAGCTTCAAAAGAAGAAAAGAAAAAATATGATGAAAAGAAGTTATGCAGGACAATGGGAGTTGGAATGTCTATTATAGCAATTCTTGCATTAATTATGGGCTTGCTTGAAAATATTTTGCCTGCATTTTTTGTATATATTGCATTGGGAATCATTGTAGTTGATGTCGTGGTTATTATCATTTTAGAAAACACACTATGCAAAAAGTAATAACTTCTGGTTTGAGGAATTGACTGAAAGGAAGGCATTATATGTTCTATATTTATATTATTTTTGACTTTGCAATGGCAGTGATTATGCTTTTATTTGGAATATGGTTTTATAGGTCAAAAGGACAAGCATCCAACTTCTTGTCTGGTTATAATATGAAATCTGCAGAAGAACGAAAAAAATATGATGAAAATGCTATGTGTAAGGCATATGGGAAGAGAATGATGCTTATGTCACTTCCTTTTATTGCTGGAATGATTATAGATATTTGGTATATAGGAACTGGTTGTTTAATTGCATGGGCGATATGGTTTGTTATGTTTATTCTGTTGCTTATAGATAGACATAAAAGAGAAAGTTAATTTATAGAAAAATAGAATGTTTTCGGGTGAAAATACCGTTTATTTGTTTTAGACATATGATGTCCGATTGAAAATTAGCGGATTCTCGTTTTATGTCGTGGTAATTTTGCTATATATTGGTAAGCTGTAAGTGGAAGAGAGGTAGAGACATGGATACAAAAAAGATTGGAGCTTTTTTAAAGCAATGTCGTAAAGAAAAGAATCTTACGCAAGAGCAGCTTGCCGAGAAGTTTGAGGTATCTGCAAGAACAGTTTCCAGATGGGAAACAGGAATAAATATGCCAGATCTCAGTATACTTGTTCAACTTGCTGAGTATTACGATGTTGAGATAAGAGAGCTCCTGGATGGAGAAAGGAGCCAGACTATGAATAAAGAGATGAAAGAAACACTGGACAAAGTGGCGGTGTATGAAGAATGGGTGAAACAAAAAGCATTAAAGGCTGGAAATCTTGCATTTGCATCAATGTTTGTGATTAGTGTGTTAGCGATTATTATTCAGATGTTATTAACGGTGGATATTCGCTTGGTTTTAGGAGAGACAGCAACTGCTTTGGTAGGAGGAATTCTGTATGCTTCTATTATGGTGTACAATGGAATATGGGATAAATGTTTGCCCAAAAGTGCTACTATATGGCGCGATTTTTTCACCAGTGTGATATGTGCAGGAATTTTTACAGTCATCTATGGCATATGTTTATTTAGAATGGGAGCTACAGAAACACAGGTAACACGATTAGCAGTGGGATTTCTGATTGGTATTACTATTGTGGTATTTATTGTTCTTAGGCTCTTGGCATTTATTAATCGAAAAAGAAACCAGAATTCGTCAAATGTTCAGGAGAAAAAGGAAACTTCCATATCTAAGGCAGAATGGACAAAAATTTATAATGCACAGAATATAGTAGAGACAGAACAACTCGTAGAAATGTTAAAGCAAAATGGAATAGCAGCTTTTTCACAGGAAGCAGGTGCGAATGTTGCAATGCATGGGGCACCTGGATTTGGAATATATGGTGTGGATATATTCGTGAAAACCGATGATGCAGAGAAGGCAGTACAGTTGATCAAGGAGATTAATAACCAAGAATGAAGAAAATTTTTGACATTTTCACACATGCGTGCTAATATGATTATAGAAAAAGAGTGCTACCGATAGACGGTTAGTCCGATATATGTTTTGACAAAAATTGCCGCTTAGTTTACCAGACTGATATGTACCCAGAATTCTGGACACATATTTATAAGTTAGGCGGACATCATGGATGCTTCTCTGTATTTTACAGGAGGCATCCATTTTGTTTTTGCCTGGATTCGTTTGCTATTATAGTAATCAATATATTCATCAATAGCAATTGCAAATTCTTCAAATGATGTATAATCTTTTTCAAAACCATAATACAGTTCTGTTTTTATTCTTCCAAAGAATGTTTCCATGATGCAATTATCGTAGCAATTCCCCTTTCTAGACATAGATTGAATTATTCCATGTTCTTTCAAACGATTTCGATAATAAGCATGTTGATATTGCCATCCTTGATCAGAGTGCAAAATTAAACCGTTTACAGAAGAATACTTATCAAAGGCTTTATCAAGCATTCTTTTTATTTGTTCTAAATTAGGACTTAGCGCTAAATCATATGAAATAATCTCATTTGTATTCATATCCAAAATAGGAGAAAGATAGCATTTTCCCCACGAAAAATTAAATTGGGATACATCTGTTGTCCACTTTTGCAGAGGTAAAGTAGTTGAAAAATTTCTATTAATTACATTGTCGGCTACTTTCCCAACTTCACCTTTATAAGAATGATATTTTTCTTTTGGACGTTTTCCAAATAATCCAGCGTCATGCATAAGACGTTGAACTCTCTTATGATTTACGTTGTAGCCACGATTTTTTAATTCCATATAAACTCTGCGTACCCCATATCTGCCTTTGTTTTCTACGAATATTTTTTTAATAACTAGAAGTAATTCTTCATTTCGTATAGCAACTGGATCTGTTTTATTAATTTCAAAATAGTATGTAGAACGCGCCATATTCATAGCCTTTAACAAGTGTTTTAACAGATATCCTTTTTCTTTGAGTTCTTTGATGATTGCTGCTTTTTCGCCTTGAGTAGCGCAGCTTCCCTTTCTTCTCTCAAGGCGATCTCTTTTTTTATTGCTTCATTTTCTGCTTTAATATAAGTAATTTCAGCTCGTAAACGAATCAGTTCTTCATATTCAGACTCATTTAATTTACGTGGATTATTTATGTTCATTTTTTTCATTGCGGACTCCTTTGGTTTTCGCCCTTTTCTTCGGCCTACAAGTCCATTATAACCCCATATTTTATATTTGCGAATCCATTGAGCAAGTAATCCACTGTTTATACCCACAGTATAAGCAACTGAAGTAATAGTATCTCCAGCTATAACTCGTGCAACAAGTTCATATTTTTCCTCTGGAGACCACTTTTTATTTGTACCATAGTGTTTTAAACAATCAGAAGTATTTGATTCTTCCAAATGATGCCATCTGACAATCATGTCATGAAAATTTTTTAGATTTATTATATCATTGGGTGCATCAATCCATTTTCCTTGGCGATACAATTCAACAGCTTTTTTCTTAAATTCGTAAGTATAACGCATAAAAATACCCCTTTCACTGGATGTCCAGTAAAAGGGGTACATATCAGACCAGGGCGGCTATTTTTGTGGTTTATTATTATCCTTGCCAAAGGTATATCCAAGACCAAAGCAGGTTAAGCCGAAGCTCACTACTGCTATAAAATCAACAATACTCATGGCTTAGCCCTCCTTTCCAGTGGATTCTCTTTCGAGTTTCTATGTAATCAGAGGGTCACAGTCCCTCTGCTGAAGGACTAACCGCCTACCGTTATGATAGCACCCATGTTTCGATTATAACAGTCAAGGTGGGAATCTGCAACCGGAAAGTTGACAGCTCATGAAAATCTGGCTGTGATACCGTTTTGATACTAAAAAATGAAGAGAACAGAAATATAGCGTAGAAATCCTATAACACAGGACAATAAAGACACGAAAATCACAGAAAATAATGAGATTTTAAGAACCTCACAAACGTGAAGGTGGACGTACTGTTGGATCAGGCCGTGTTGCTACAATCATTGAGTAATCATAACTGATTATTGATAAATGCAATAAAATCAAGGCTTCCAAGGTTTTCCTTGGGAGCCTTTTTATCATTCAACACGCTTTAGTATGATAAAGAAAAAGGCTTTGTGGCTCTAAAATGGCTCTATTTTTTTGAGGTTTAGAGCCAAAAAGGAAGAACTACTACCAAAATGACAAAATTTGGTAGCGGCTCTTGGCGTTAAAATAAAAAAATACGGAAACAATGCAGGCACTGTCTCCGCGGAAAAAACCAAAGTTTTTTTGTTCGTCAATGAGTATTATACTCTATATGAATCAAAATATGCAAGTACTATTTGCGATATTTATTGCAGAAATAATTAACAATTTTGTTGGTAAATCTATAGCTTTCACAGATTACATCATTTTTTTCGAAATATTCTATGTGTTCTGGCATGCGTTCGTTGAAAAGCTGGAGCAAAGAATCAATTCCTCTCTTTTTAAGTCCCTTGCTTTTTATAAGTTTAACATATACAAAGACTAAAATAACAAAATCATGGATTACAGGATTAGACATCCATTTATCTCGACTTTTTTGAGAGATAGTTTTTATTTTTGAGATTTCGAAAAGAATGTCTTTAGTCTTATGTATTGTTACATGATATGGAGCTTTTAAGCTGTTAATCAAGCAATTATTATGTGCAGCAGCATTACGCAAAAATTTGATTGACCATAAGTAGCTACTGAAATCATTTTCTTTTGATGGATAGATTGAGTAGTATAGCTGGTATAGGTCAATGAATTCTCCAAAGGACATTACTTCAACGATTTCCCATAAAGCATAGTCGTCACCTGAGTCTTTTCTCTTTTGGATTAAATCACTTGCGGCAGATTTACCAATCTTGTCATATAAAGACTTTAAACGATTATAGTCTGCATCCAGGTATTGCTTAACAATATTATATCCATCTTCTGCATCATTTGTGCTTAAGTCAAGAAGGAGTTGTGTTTTTAAGGTATGCTCAATATCTAAAGCCATAGTGATAATCGTTTTTCTAAGAAGCATGTCTAAGGTTGACAATTCTTCTAAGTATGCAAAGTCAAGATTAATGTATTGTCCTTTCTTTGCAGTGGCAAGATATTTATCATAATTTTTCCCGTATGATTTGAGCTTGAAGTAATAGTTTTTGTGTTTTAGAAATTCAATCACACTATCATTGTCATTATACTTAAAAGTGATTCCCTTATTCGTCATATCCTGAATTTGTTCAGGTATAGTCAGTTTAGTCTTTGGCATATTTCTATTCCACCTTTGGTTCTACATTCTGGCCTTTTGGGCACTATCTATTGCATGCTGCATAGCAAGTTCCTGATAATTCGGATGATCTTCCTTGAATTGCTCAATTAGCATCCTCTTTTTCTCAATCCATGCATCTTTTTCTGTCCTACCCCTATCACCGGGGTATTCTTCAAGCTGAATCATTCCTGAAATATATGCTTCTTCATATGCATGAATCAATTTGGCTTTTTCGCTTTCAGGAGCATTGAGTTTTTCAACATAAGTATAATAATTTCCTCCATTAGCAATTTCCTGACTAATTGCACTGTTGGCTACTTCGGGCGATACCCGTCCTTCCATATATTGTTTCCAACTATGGTCTGTTAACATTAAGTCAAAGCGATGTCGCTCGGCATTTTCCATCATCCGAGCAATATATTCTTCCCTCGTTTCATTTTCATCTTCCCATTTCTCTGCCGCTTGCGCTTTCTGTGCCTTTTCCAAACAACGTAGATACATTATAAACCAATCATAATTTTCAAGGGCATCATATTCTTCTGTATTGATTTCAATCAAAAGTTCATTCAGAGGAATCTCTTGGTCTCCATGCTTGATCTTAATATATTTTGCAAGCAGAGGATTTACAGAGAAGATTTTATCGGTATCTCCGGTAGCAAAATTGTATTCTCCTTCCTTATTAGACAATAAAGTTTGGTTATCTAACAACAGGAACAATTGCTGGTAGAAATCACCGGTAAACTGATAATTGGTATGCTGCTTTGGGAAGCCTTCAAAAATCATCCGCGGGAGTTTAAGCGCGTCACACATCTTATCTATAACATCAATCCCGGGAACCATTTTATTAGTTTCGTATTTTCTTATTGATACAGGATGAATTCCTGTAATCTTAGCTAAATCATTTGCGGTAATTCCAAATAGTTCACGTAATCTTTTGATACGATCTGCAATATTCATAATGAAATCCCTTCATGTTCGTATTTGGAAAATAATTGATTTCGATGAATCCTTAATATCCCATAAATATAATGTAACACAAATATAGCGAGATGACTACAAAAATTTTATAAAAGGTATTGACAGTAGCGATATCGCTACATATAATAACGTTATAGCGAATGTAGCGACAAGACTACATGAATTAATATTAAGAAAAGGAGAACACAAAAATGGGTGATAAGAAGATTTTTTTTACAGCCGTTGAGGTTGCAAAAAATCTTGGAGTTTCTAAGGGACATGCCTATAAACTTATTCAGAAGATGAATAATGAGTTATCAGATAAGGGATATCTCGTGGTTGCAGGTAAGATACCGGTTAGATACTTTGAAGAACGATATTACGGTTTTATAGCATAAGGAGGTGATGTAAATGCCAGTTTACAAGGATGGCAATTCCGGAACATGGAGAGCTCAGTTTTATTATACAGATTGGACCGGAAAAAGCATAAGAAAAACAAAAGAGGTTTCAAAACTAAGAAGGAAGCTCAGCAATTTGAATCAGAGTACATAAGAGTTGCTAAAGCAGACATGGATATGAAGCTTTCGTCTTTTGCTGAAATCTATCTGAAAGATAAAGAAGTGGAACTTAAGAAAAGAACTCTAAGAAACAAACGATCCTGAATGCTGGAAAACCAGTAAAAAAAGAACTTGATGTAATACGAAAAAGGACAAAGGTGCTTCCGGCATTTCTTGGCGGAGAAAAATCTATAAAGATATCTGAACAGGATTTTGAACGAGTTATGGATATGGCGCAGGCATCCGGCACTCTTCAAAAACTGAATGAGGCTTACGACATAGATATGGAACGGATGCAGATAAAAATTGAGAAGCTCACAGGCCAAGTGCAAATATTAACAGCCAAGCTTGTCAAGGCGAAAACATTTCTTAAAATGAAAAAACTCTTTGAGGAATTTAAAGAATATCTGAAACCCAAGTCGATAAAAAAATCTTTGCGAGGAAAGAAAAAATCAGTTGAAGAGTATGATAAAGTACATCTAAGGGATGAGGTAAAAAAAGACAAAAGAATTGCAATATAGCATATCACTTGGTAAAGAACGTATGCAAATGGAAGAACCGCTATAGTAATTTTATGTTGATGTGTACACCTGTTCATGTTAAAATAATTAAGGATTTTTGTATTGTTTTGGGGATATTGAGATGGTTATAAGTAGAGTTAACAACAGAAAGTGCATATTTAGTTCATAGGAGCACCGAGAGTATAGTTGACGTTCTGGCATCAGTATCCGTTGTGGTACTGGTGCTTTTCTTTTGGAGGGAACTATATGTGATGATAGTTTTGCTCAGATTATGGTAGATTGAAGATAATGATGATAAAAGCTTTTTTTGTGGATTTTTATGGCACGCTTGTGCATGAAGATGGGGAAGTAATCAAGAAAATAACAGATATAATTTGCAACACGGGAAAGGTTGAGAATAGAAAAGATATAGACGCTTTTTGGTGGAGAGATTTCCAAACTATGTTCACAAATTCATTTGGTGATGGCTTTGAAACACAAAGGGAACTGGAGCGAAAATCATTAGTACATACATTGGAGAAGTTTCAATCACCTCAAAATGCGGATGAATTGAGTAACCTTATGTTTTCGCATTGGGTGCAACTACCTATCTTTGAGGATACTAAGGAGTTTTTTAGAAAAAGCCCTGTGCCTATTTATGTTGTGTCTAATATAGATACATCAGATGTATTGGCAGCTATATCATTTTATGATTTAACACCGGCAGGAGTTTTCACATCTGAAGACGCAAGGGCATACAAGCCCAGAAAGGAATTGTTTGAGTTAGCTCTGAAAGAGACAGGACTCAATGTAGATGAAGTAATACATATAGGTGATTCCATAAGCAGTGATGTTAATGGGGCTGGTGCATTGGGGATTCGAACGCTATGGCTTAATAGATTTGGAAAAGAAGTGCCTAAAGGGGTTGATTGTATTGGTAATCTTTTACAGGCATTGGAAAAGTTAAATTAATAATTAGAGGAGGCAAGATCGAGATATATGTTGCCATCAAAAGAAGAGGCTTTAAGGGAACTTCGTATAGCAGGCGAATTGAATCCGGGACCCTGGGTGAAACATTCTGAGAATGTCGGTATTGCTGCGAAGAATATAGCTCATTTAGTTCCCACATTAGATGAAGAAAAAGCATATATTGTAGGACTTCTTCATGACATTGGTAGACGAGTTGGCATTGTAAATATTCCGAAGCATGTTTATGAAGGCTATAAATATTGTATGGAAAAGGGCTGGGACGAGGTCGCGCGAATTTGTATGACTCATTCCTATGTTTTCATGAAGGATGAATTCGGATACGAGCCGGAAACTACCGATGAAATAGAGATTAAAAACTATATTTTGAATTGCGGCGAGGCAGATGAGTATGACAAGTTGATACAAATGTGTGATGCACTGGCGACAGATTATGGTTTTGTAATTTTGGAAAAACGTTTTGTGGATGTTACAAGGCGATATGGAATCATGGAGGAATATATTAAGGGGTGGGATGTCACCTTTGATATTAAAGATATGTTTGAGAGCAAGATGGGATGCTCCATATATGATGTGCTTCCGGAAATAGGACGTACGACTCTTTTGAACCCGAAACCGTGGACACCTCCTAAACAAAAGAAATAAAAAGTGGAAATATTTTTGCAACTAAGAAGGAAATAGCGATGAGTGAACTATGGGATTGTTACGATAAAGCATTTCAAAAAATAGAAGGAAAAATACTCGTTCGAGGACAGGAGGCTATATTCTCTGTTGATGAATACCATTTGGTTTGTGATGTTGCGGTAAGACATGCGGATGGACTTATCTGCTTATGCAGAGAGATTATAGAAAAGAGGGATATCCCGGTAAGTGGGAATTTACAGCCGGAGGATCGGCATTACAAGGAGAAAGTCCTGAGGAATACGCGAAAAGAGAACTGCTGGAAGAAACAGGGCTTGTAGCAGATTCAATGCGTGAAGTTGGCAGAACTACGATAGATGAAAATCACAGTCATTATGTTGTATATATGGCTACAGTTTCGTGTGAGAAAGATGCTGTAGTCCTGCAGGATGGAGAGACCATAGATTACAGGTGGGTAGAAAAAAGTGAACTTCTTAAAATGAAAGAGGAATTGGCAACCTGGCGTGTATTTGAGATGTTGCCTGAACTTGGAATATTACCAAAACTTGAATTATTTTCTACGGACAGAATTGAATGGTTATTTTTTGATGTGGGATCCACATTGTTAAATGAAGAAAAAGCCCATCTGCACCGTTTACAGGATGTGGCAGAGGCTGTGAATGAACCTTTTGAAAAGATTTATGAAATGGCAATCGCATTTTACAGGGAAAATAAAAAGGGAGATCTGGAAGTGATGCAAGCATATGGTCTTCCTAAGTTAACATGGCATAAGGAAGATGAGGTATTGTATCCGGAAGTTGTTCTTTGTTTAGAAAAACTATCCAAGAGATATAGGATCGGAATCATAGCAAACCAGTCCCTTGGTACAGCAGATAGATTGGAGCAACATGGGATATTGAAGTACATTGATTTGGTAGTTGCTTCTGCAGAGGAAGGTGTATCAAAGCCTGACAGAAGAATATTTGAAATCGCACTTCAGAGAGCAGGTTGTAGACCGGAAAACGCCGTTATGATAGGAGACCGAATAGATAATGATATTGTTCCGGCAAAAAAGATGGGAATGAAAACTGTTTGGATAAAGCAAGGATTTGGAAAGTACTGGAAGATTCATGGCGAAGAAAAAAGCCGGATTACGAGGTTCACGACTTAAATGGAGTTATTGCTGTGTTTGAATAGGAATTAGAGAGGGAGATTCATGTTAGGTAAGTCAAGAAATATGACTTCTATATGTTTGATTTGTGATAATAGGTACGGTATGTATATTATTCTATAATGAATATACAGAAATGGAGAGAAATATGGATTTTGAGGATGCTGTAGCAATAAGCTATGCGCAAGATAGTGATGAATATAACGAAAAAGTAATTGGCTTTGTTGATTTACTTAGAAAAAAATATGGATATAATGCCATAATGGATCAGTTGTTAAAACAAGAACAGACTGCAATTGATTTCAATGAAATGATGTCAAAACTTATAGCGAATTCAGATAAAGTAATTGTGTTGCTTTCACCGAAGTATAAACAAAAAGCCGATGCATTCGAAGGCGGAGTTGGAAGAGAGTATAGGATTATTATTGATGAAATTGAAAAAAAGACAAATAAGTATATATTTGTTACATTTAATTCTTTAAAACAAATAAATATTGATGATATAAAACCTTCGGGTATTGGGAATAGGGAAATTTTAGATTTTTCAGCTGAATCAGAACAATGGGATGAATTATTAGCAAAACTATCAGATACTCCAATTTATCAATTTTCAGAAGTTGCCAATGTAAAGAAGAAACCTAGGAAAAAGGTGATTCAATTTGAAACATATAAAAATAAACATGATATTTTTAGAGATGTACAGATTTTGTTAGCAGAAAACAGGCTGATCTTTGAACAATATGGACCGAATTCGTTGATTGCAAGAAATAATCCTCTTTCATCTACTGTAGAGATGTGGCGAGAAGCAAAAATCAATACTATTATACCCAATAATAAAAAGATAGTAGAAGAGTTTGAAAGAAATATGTCGGTTTTTTCTATAGAGGAGATATGTATTTTTAAAAAATTTAAGGTTCATGCAGAGGCATTCGAGGCTTGTCAAATGGGACGACTTGAGGCAGAGGCTGCCCCGATATTTCCAAAAGAGTTTGAAGTAATGATTAACAAGGAGGATAATTGAATATGCCTGATTCGTATACAGAATTTCCAAGACCAGAGAGCATTCGCTTTTTTGAACAAGCAATGAGAGGACATGATAAAGTGGTTAATATAAAAAAACTTAGTGATAGTTATTATGAGATCACTAGACGGGGATTATCTACAATACGTGTCTTTGTTTCAAACTACTATGCATTAAGTTTATCGGATTACTATGATGTTAAAGATGATTACTCAGATATTGACTGTCTAATTACGATTTCAAAATGGAACAGTGTTACAAATGAAGCATACATTCAAGGAAAAAATAATCTTGTTGGAGTATTTACTATGGAGGAATTTTTGGGGGCGTTGAATTTTGATAGACCGTATACATATATTAGACCGATTGATAGAGAGAATAATGACAGATTCGGCTTTAGAATTAGAACAAGAAATTGAGGCATCTGTTATTTTAATGGGGTCTTTTCAAGATGCAAAGAAAGCAAATGACATAGATTTGATAATAATATACAAGAAATATGATCGTGTAGCTCTAAGGAAGATTAAGGAATTAATATCAATTGAATTGAAGCATGAATTTGGGTTGCCAATACACTTTACAACATTGTCGTATAGTGAATATATTGAAATGGAAAAGTTGCATGCAGAAAGGCATCAAATTATTTTTGACGCCAATTGTTTATTAATGTAGTATGACAATGAAGTAATACTTTTGTTTGATGATGGAAAGTTACAATTCGGAATCGAGGGGATGATAAGTTGAGAATCAGACATGTAAAAATTAATAGCTTTAGAGGAATTAAACAAGCAGATTTGACTTTTCCATTAAATCAAAGACTGATTTGCCTAATAGGACCCGGAGATTCAACTAAATCTACAATTCTTGCAGCTATCCACTATGCATTGTGGCCAAATTGGAATCTCTCATTGTCATCAAGCGATTTTTATGAATTAAGGCATGGGCGCAGGCCTTTTTATCATGTTCGGCATGGATTCCGATTTTGTATGCAGGAATTTTGTCCTGTGGTGTGGGATATACGTTACAGATCATTGGACAAAATGGGCTTAATCCTACCGTGGCATCCTTAATTATGAGTTTAGAAGCTGTATTTTCAGCAGTATTTGGCTGGTTGATTCTTGGACAGAAGCTGAATGCAAAAGAGATGCTGGGCTGTTGTCTGATTTTTGCAGCAATCATTTTAGCGCAGCTGCCGGTACAGCGAAAAGCAAAATTAGCAGATGAAGTCATGGGGAGAACAGGAGTGAGTAAAAAATCGAAATATTTTTGGAAAAAGATTTTGATTTTAACATGGATGTTCAGTTTATTTCTTGGCATACTGGCAGGACCATGTGCGGTAGATGCAAAGAACCAAAAAGAGAAAAAAGAATATGGCGTATTTTTAAGCATTGATTCGTCTCAGATAAAAAAGTTATACGGATATAGGCTGGTGGTCATTGATGCACAGTATTTTTCTGCAAAAGATATCCGTACCCTGCACAAAAAAGGCGTAAAAGTATATACCTACTTAAATGTCGGTTCCATCGAGAATTTTCGCTATTATTATAAGAAATATGAATATCTTACAATCGGAAATTATGAGAACTGGGAAGAAGAAAAGTGGGTAGATGTTTCGAATAAGGACTGGCAGAAGTTTATGGGAAAACTGTCGAAGAAGCTGCTGAAAAAAGGGGTGGATGGTTTCTTTATTGACAACTGCGATGTCTACGATTATGCAAAGACAAAGAAAAATTTTAAAGGACTGGCCAAAATACTGAAAAATATCAAACGTCTTGGAAAAGGTGTCATGATCAATGGCGGAGATGTTTTTGTGACAAAGTACAGAAAAACATACGGATCGGCGAAAGATATCATGACTGCCGTTAATCAGGAATCTGTGTGGAGCAGTATTCGGTTTGAAACGGGCACGTTTGGAAAACAGCCAGAAGATGTACGCAAATATTTTTCCGGTTATGTTCAAAAATGTAAAAAAGATAGAATGGAAGTCTATCTTTTAGAATACACGAAAGATAAAAAACTGATCAGACAAATTAAACAGTATTGCAGAAAAAATAAGTTTCACTATTATATATCGGATTCAATCGAATTGGATTAATAAACAAGTATCATGTTTCCATTATAACAGTTAAAAACTGCAGGCACAATATAAAGTTAGTAGAGTAGCATCTGTTAGTCGTGGAAGAGAATTTTTTCGACCAGGGTGTCCGGTGCTAAAACGGTGCCAAGAAATCAGGCAAATAAAAATACATGGTGCAAATCAGCCGTTTTTCACTATATTTTGGAGAGAAAACCATAAAAAATATGAGATAAAACGGGATTAAAGTATCGTGAAGGTGGACGTACTGTAGGTTCAGGCCGTGTTGCTACAATCATTGAGTAATACAATCTGAATATAGATTTGTTATCGTAAGATAACGTTGTGTCCAAACGTAAGATATCCGTAGAACTTCGGTTCTACGGTTTTTTTTGTTGCTTGAAAATATATAAAAGGGTAGAAAAGAATAACGAACAGTATAGAAGAACATTTACTGGGAGAGTGTCCTGACAACAGCTTATGATAACAGAGTGATAACAAAATCCAGAAAGTGAATTGACTGTCTTTTTTCGGGCATGCGGACGGTGGAATTAACTTTTGAAATTTTCAATCCGATATAAGATAAACCGTTATTTGCCTTATGGATATAAAATAATTGACAGTTTAAAATACAAAGTTTATACTTGAAATAATGGAATTTAATTTTGAAAGAGGTACCATTATGAATGTATCAGAACAAATTAAAATATTATGCATACGATCCAATATTAGTGTATCTGAGTTGGCTAGAAGAGTAGGAACATCACCGCAGAATTTTAATGCTAAACTAAAGAGAGAGACATTTACAATTTCGGATTTAGAGAAGATTGCGGAAGTGGTAGATTGTACATTTGAGAGGAGTTTTGTATTAGGGAATGGAGATAAAATATAATGGGTGAAAAAAAGTTCAATTATAGTCAATTTTATTCTAATAGAGATGTTATTTCCTTTTTTTCTGGAGCGATGGGATTGGACATAGGATTGGAAAAAGCAGGCTTGAATGTTAGAATCGGACAAGACTTTGAACCTACATGTATAGAGACAATGAAGGCAAATGGATATAAAGTATTGGGTGGAGATATCCGAGAAATTGAACCACAACAAATGTTGGATTTGGCGGGATTGAATGTAGGAGAGCCTTTTTTGGTATGTGGAGGACCTCCTTGCCAGCCATTCTCAACAGCAGGGAAACGATTAGGAATTAATGATCCGAGAGGAAGTTTATTTATGGATTATATTCGGATGATTGATTATATTAAACCTCGCTTTTTTATAATGGAAAATGTTAAAGGTATTATGTCCGCACCTTTAAGACATGTTCCTATAGCGGAAAGAAATGCGGATGATCCAGAACAACAGCTTGGGACAGTATTAGATGTTATCTTATCTGAATTTGATAAACTTGGGTATAAAACTGTTTATGGTGTGTTGGATGCAGTAAACTATGGAGTTCCACAATTTAGAGAAAGATTTGTATTGATTGGAAGCAGAGACCATGAAGATATATTCTTGCCAATTCCTACACATTTTCAGATGCATCAAAAGGAAGAGTATAGATGGAAAACTGTAGGAGAAGCAATCGGTGATATAGAAAATGAAAAGGGAGAATGTGCAACATTAAGTAAGGAGCGTGCACATTACTTAGAAATGGTTCCAGAAGGCGGAAATTGGAAAGATTTACCTGAGGATATAAAGAAAATTGCAATGGGGGGGGCATATGAGTCTGGTGGCGGAAAAGTAGGATTTTATAGACGATTATCTTATAGTCAACCGGCACCTACCGTTGTGACATCACCTGTGCAGAAGGCAACAATGATGTGCCATCCAAGAATGGATAGACCTCTGAGTGTACATGAGTATGCAAGATTACAACAATTTCCAGAAGGATGGAAATTTATAGGAACCACGGCTGCAAAATATAGGCAGATAGGAAATGCAGTCCCAATTGGTTTGGCAGAGGCAATCGGACGTGCGATTATTGCGACAGCAGATAAAACAGCGTTGATTAAGACCAAAAGATTTAGAGGAACAGATATTCATAATAGAATAAAAAATGCATTGGAATTAGGAGGAAATGCGGTATGCCAATAAATAATAATTACGATGAAAAAGAAGTTATAGAGGCAATTGCACGGGCATTAGAAACTTTCTATGCAAATTTGATCGCAAAAATAGATGAATTAAATATTCAAAAAATAATGAAAAGAAAAAATCCCTATTTGTATCGCGCAAAGGCTATGCAGAATGCAGCTGAAATTGTTGAATCAGTGCTTACTGCGTTCGTGAGTTCAAGCGAAGAAACAATATTCGGTAATTGCTTTTTTGAACCTATTGCAATTGCCGCAAGTAATGGGAATAAGGCGCTTGCTGAAGGGATTGATATTATGATTCAAGATAAGAGTGAGAATACGATGTATGCAATTGCTGTTAAGAGCGGACCATCTGTATTCAATGCGGATAGCAAGAAACGTCAAGAACAAAACTTTATGGCTGCATCAAAACTTGCGCAACAGGCAAAGGCGAGATATGAGGCGTATGTGGGATATTGTTATGGAAAAAAGAAAGATTCTGGTCGCGGAAAACCAAAGATGTATCAGGAATTGGCTGGAAAGAAATTTTGGACAGAATTAACAGGAGATGAAGAATTTTACAAGAAGATTATTACATATATGGGTACCTTGCCAGAGCAGTATGTAGCACAGTACCAGGATAGTTATAATAAAGCAGCAAATAGATTAGTGCGAGAGTTCTCAAATGATTTCTGCAAAGAGGATGGAAGTATTGATTGGGAAAAACTAGTGGAGTTTAATTCTGGTGATTAATCGAGGTGATATAAGTGGAAATAATTGATTTTGTTAATCAAATTAATTTAGGTGAGCAATCAGAAATAGACAGAACAAAGTTTGTGTGTTTTTTTGAATATAAAAGAACAGGAAAAACAACATTCTGCATGAGTGAAATATGTGACTTGTTACAGGCCTTTGGATTTAATAGACCGAATGTATCGCGTCTTAAAACTAAATTGATAAAGGGAAATGAAAAAGTCATGCTTTCTAGAAATGCCGGGAAGGAATTCGAGTTTATTCCAATTGTTTTGCAAAAGTTAGAAAGTGACTATGGAAATTTATGGAGTGATACAGTTTCGGTTAAGTCGAATAGTGAATTGATAGATGAAGTGAAATTTGGAGGTAAGAAACCATATATTGATCGTATAATCAAACAAATCAATTTTACCTATGACAATAATTGTTATGATGCATGTGCTGTTTTGCTTAGGAGATTATTCGAAATTTTACTAGTACTTGCATATCAAAGAAATGGTGTGGAGCAGGATATTACAAATGAACAAGGACATCATTTTATGTTAGAGGGAATTGTAAAGAATGCAAAAACAAATGTCACGCTGAAATTTTCTTCTCGTGTAAAAAATAATTTTGATACCTTTAGAGAAGTGGGAAATAATTCAGCTCACAGTATCACCTATACGGCAAGCAAAAAAGATATCGATGATATAAAAATTGCATATAGAGTAATGTTGGATGAACTATATGATAAAGCAGGAATCTCATAGGAGGAAAGTTATGGATAATCAATTGAAAGTAAAGTTTAAAATAGGAAATATTGTTGAATTTGAGGCAGAAGGAAAGTCAGAGGATGTTGAAAAAGAGAGACAGGAGTTTTTATCTCAAATATTACCCGCTGCGATTAGTGCAGTAGAGGCAACAAGAGTGAGCAATGTAACGAATGAAATAGTTGAAATTCCCACATCTAATACACCAGTGTTAGAATTACAAGATATGGGAGAATGTAGTGTGAATGAGTTTCTTAATCAAAAGGGTTTTTCAAAACAAATTGATATTGCGTTAGGATTGATTTATTATAAAGAGAAGTTTTGTAATGTGATAGATGTAAATGGTGACGATTTAAAAAACTATTTTAGTGAAGCAAAAATTCCAGTACCAGGAAATGTGAGTGATGTGCTTGGCAAACTAGTGGGAAAAGCAATGATGATGAAATCAGATGTCAGCGGACGTTATAAATTGACAAGGAACGGAATTCAATTTATAGACGAGTTTATGCCGACAGAGAAGAAAACAACAAGTAAAAAGAAAACATCTGCATTGAAAGGTGGTTCACATAGTTCAAAAGAATCGTACCAAATGAATAAAGACTTAAATTTGTTGCCTAATGATAGAGAAACTTTTCAACAATTTTATGAAAAGAAAGAACCTAAAACAGGTATTGAAGTAAATACGGTTGCGGTTTACTATTTGGAAAAAATTTTAGAAAAACAGGAAATCACCATAGAGGATATTTACACATGTTATAAAAATGTGAATGCAAGAATTCCCAAAGCATTAAAGCAAAGCTTAAATGATACAAGTTCTTCGAAATATGGGTATATTAATGCGGTAAATAATTATTATACAGTATCAACAGTTGGAGAAAATTTTGTGGAGTTTGATTTGCCCAAAAAGAAGAAAGACAATAAAATCAAAGGATAAACAACATAATGCCTCATCTCTAGGTAGGAGATGAGGCACATCTGTTAAAACACCTCCAAACTATCCCATCTGCATCCATCCATGCCTGTATTTCGCCATCCAGTGCAAGCCGGGCATATTCCAGCGGATTGTCAATTGCCAGAGCATTTAAGCACCTCTGGGAATTAGGAGTGGCCCGTATCCCAGATTCTGCCTGATTACAATCAATCCGGAAGATGTAGCCGTTATAGTGGTTAATATCGATGCTGTTGTGCATCGGGTTATATTCAGCGTGTATCAATTTCATTGTTATCAGTCCTTTCGTTTGAATTGGAGGTAAAAAGTCCATGGGCTTATTTTGGACTTGAAAAGTTCCTGAAATAGATATAATAATCACAAAATGTACTATTGCAAAAATGAAACGATACTTAAAATATTAAAAACAATACAAAATGTGATATTAACAGTTGTGTTGCTACCTTCATTAAATAACCTGCAAAAACACTGATATTATGGGGCAGAGAAATCTGAAAGTGCTTTTTTATATTTGCAAGCCATGGCGCGCTCTAACAGGTGAAGAAGGTAATTTGTTATATGGATAAGATAAAAGATTTCATGAAAAAACATTATATAATTTCATTATTAGGTGCTTTGTTTTTGGCACTATCCATATTAAATATATTTGTAAGGATAGTAAAGTGGTTCTTTGCGTTGCTTGGTAATGGAATAAAATTGTTATTTAAATATTTGATAGAAATTGTATGCACGAAAGAATATTGGGAACAACTCATCAATATATGTAACGTCACGCAATTGCAAGTAATCAATGCAGTGCTTTTCTATTTGGCGTTATGTCTCTTACTTGTTATAGTCCTTACGATTTTCACAATAATGATGTTAATAATAATAAGGTGCTTGAAAGGATGCATTAATAGAATTGGTGGAATCATATTAGGAACGGAACATCAGAAAAGTTTAGAATATCAAGGAATCACATTGTGGTATATAAAATGTAAGGCTGATATTTCATACTTTCTAGATTGGATAAGAATTGATATTTTAAGAGTAAGATATTCATTGGAAGAAGATAGTACAAAGATAAAATGGGTAAGAAAATTGTCATTAGAGAATATAATCTCTATGGCGAAAAATGTTTTAAAATTCTTTTTCAGTGCTACGATTTTGCATTTGATTTTAGGATTAATTTCTCTGTATGTATTTTATAAAACAGACATTTTGTATTTTTATGAAAGTTTAGTAGATACGATATTGCAAGGTAGAATCACACCGAGTCAATTCTTGGAAATATTTGAAACACTAGTGGGATTGTGTTTGTTGGGATATATTATCTTTGATATTAGGCATAAAGCAAACGGTTATTACGAGTTGCGCGCAGAACGATTTAAAGAATTAGTACAGATGGAAGAAAAATTGTTGAATATTTTAAGTGGAATAATTAATTCGCTTGAGGGAAATATTGATATTATTGCTGAGCGTAAATGTTTCATTTTACAAAATGGAGCATCTGAGTTAAGTGGTAAGCAATGTTATATTAACAAGACTAAAATTGAATTTGAGGATAAAAATAAATTTGGTTTTTGGTATTTTGATGATAGGATGCGTCAACTATCTAATTTAAATGACATGAAAGAAGAATTTCAAAAGTTGTCAGAGCTGGAGGAAGAATTTAAAAAATCTGTTTTGAGTCGTTCAAATATTTATTTGATTGATCATAAAACAATGTTAACAAGGGTGGTTCACTTTTGGATTCCAGGCATTGATGATAAAGAATATAAGAGAATGGAGTTCTTTTGTAAAAGTAGTATGGAAAAATGGTATAAAAATAAATTTATCAAACCAGTTGAAAGGAAGAATGGTGAAGTAAGATATTATTCAGAAGCGCAGACCATAAAAGAAATTTTGGATGCGTCTGCAATGTTAGATTATGAGCTTGTGAATGCGTTTGAGTTGGAATTGTACTTAAAAAAATATGAAAGAAAGATGACAAAGCGCTTTAAACAGATTAACATATTTTCAAGATTTAACTTGAATTAAAAATGCAATTTAATGTTAATATTTATGCAGATTTGATTAGAAAGTAAAGGGATGCTATGATAATTGAGTGATGGATGAAAAGTATCCAAGTTCCGTGATACGAATTTGATAGATATTCCCTGAAGAAAATTGAATAATGCCAACAAATTGAGAGCAAAGTTGTAAGTACTATAACAAGTTTATGTGGAAAGGGAGAACAGTAGAATGGAAGAGGTTATTAGAAAATATTTCCAGTGCTGGTTGGATAAAGATATTACTGTTGTAGAAGAGATTTTCAGTGACAATATTATTTACAGTGAGTGTTATGGTCCGGTATATAAAGGCATTGGACAGGTAATCAGATGGTTTGAAGAATGGAATCGGAAAGGTACGGTTTTACAGTGGAATATAAAGCGTGTGATTGTTTCAGAAAATACAGTCGTTGTAGAGTGGTATTTTAGGTGCAATTATGATGGCAATGTGGATGGCTTTAACGGGGTTACCATTGCGGAGTTTGATGCGGATAGGAAGATTTGTGATTTGAAGGAGTTTCAGTCGAAGGCAGAACATTATTATCCATATGGAGAATAGAATTACTACAAATTTTACAGATTCTAAATGCAATTAGATCTTAATTTATTTTCACACTATGAGTTTATGGGTTTCAGAGGATTTTCTCCGGAACCCTTTTTTCATATTCTTGAAACCAAATCCCCACAATTCACGTCTAATGTATGTAAAATGAAATAAAGGACGCTTTATTTTAAAATTACAGATATGCGCGCAGGAGAAAAAATGAATACAGAAAACATATTTTTAGTCAAACGAGCACAAAGGCGTGATAAAGATGCTTTTTGCGAATTAATGGACTTACAGATGAAGGATATGTACCGCGTTGCAATCGCCATTCTGGCAAGTGAAGAAGATGCCGGAGATGCGATGCAGGATACCATATTATCGTGCTGGGAAAAGATAGATACCTTGAAGAAGCCGCAATACTTTAAGACATGGCTTACAAGAATACTGATCAATCATTGTTATACTATTTTGAGACAAAAAAGAGTTTATATTGGGCTGGATCAATGTGAAGAGAGCGCAAAATATGATGAGTATAACATTGAGTTGAAGGAAGCGTTTCGGGCATTGGATGAAAGGTATCGCCTGCCAATCGAATTATTTTACGGGCAAGGATACAAAGTAAAAGAAATTGCAGCGCTGACAGATCTACCGGAAAATACGATAAAGACATATCTTTCAAGAGGAAGAAAGCAGCTCGCAAAGTTTTACGGAGAGGAGAATTCATATGATGGAAGAAAAAATATTACCGGAAGAAATTGAATTATCAGAAATCGTATTAAAGAAGACCGATCATGCCTTTGAAAGGATCAGACAGGAGGATTGTGTCATAATGAGCAAGAAAAATAAGAGAACATGGTTGAAATCACAGGCTGCGGTCATCGCAGGTGCATGTATACTGGCAGTCAGCAGTGCAAGTGTGGTGGCTGCGATTCATCATTATTGGGGAAGGGGGATGAATGGCAATATACAGGCAAGTGATACACAGCAACAGCAGTTGACAAATGACAGCATTGCCGAAATTTATCCGGAAAAGGCTGATTATGAATCATTAAAGGTTGTAGATAATGGGGTAACGATCGCGCCTGATACAGTCATTGTGGACGAGCGTTTTGCCTACATGTCTTTTACCATCTCAGGATATCAGGTGAGTGAGGACAAGGAACCGGGATTTGAAAGCGTTAATGTGGAATCCAAAGATGTCCCATTGAATATGGCAGGATCAATTTATGATGGGATCGTATCGGATGAGAATGGAACTCCGGTTTACGAGGATGGAAGTGCCATTCAATTTGGAGAGGACGGAGATGTCATAAGTCATTATCTGGATGAAAATGGAAATCTGGAATATATTATCAAGGCATTTGTTGCTGATGAAACAGATACACTGTTAGGCAAAACGGTAAATGTGGAGTTTGAGAATCTGGGGACATTATACAAAACAGATTTTACGAATGAGAAAGACGGAGTATGGAAATTTGAAATAAAACTGCCTGATGTCAGCACCGCAAAATATTTTGATATCAACAAAGAATTGGTTGGAGCAGACATTACAGTCACAGATGCGGAAATATCACCGATATCTATGCGAATCAATTATACGGTTTCTGCAGATATGGAAGCGAATGAAGATGAAATTGGCATTCCGGAAATGAAGGGGGTTATCCTGAAGGACGGAACTCGTATTCCATATCTGGCAGATGGTGGAAATGTCGGTTATACGGATGCGACACATGCATACCATATCACAGGCTATGATCGCGTGGTAGATGTGGATGAGATACAGTCGTTATTGCTTTTGGTTAAGCCGGGAGAGGAGCCGGTTTCGGTAGATATTCAGTGAAAGAACAGAAAAGAAGTTAAAAACATTTAAAAATATGCTATGATGTAAGTATTCAAAATCATGTAAATCTGTAATGAGATAGTCATTTAAGAACTGGAGTTTACGGATTGATACAGAAATGTAATGACAACTTGCAGGAGAGCAAAATGGCACGAGACAAAAAGATAATCTACATCATAGAAGATGACGTGGCACTGAATCACGGAATTGAGCTGACGCTTGGAAATGAAGCATATGAGTGTCGTCAGTTTTTTACACTAGGTGAGATTCAGCATATAGAGCAGGCGGATCTTGTGATCCTGGATATTAATCTGCCGGACGGTAACGGATTTGACTACCTGAAACAAGTCAGAAAGATATCTAACGTGCCTGTCCTGATACTGACGGCGAACGATACGGAACTTGACGAGGTGATGGGACTGACGCTGGGAGCAGATGATTATGTCACAAAACCATTTTCACTCATGACGCTAAGGCTTCGTGTGAACAATCTGCTGGCAAGAGCAGGTGCCAGACAGGCAGAATATGCAAACAGATATGAAAAGCATGGTCTGGTTCTGGATTTCGGCAATTTACTGTTTCAGAAAAACGGTGTGGAAATCGAATTAAGTAAGACGGAGATCCGTTTATTGAAATATTTCACGGAAAATGAAGGGATCACGCTTTCCCGGGAAAAGCTGATCGACCATGTATGGCAGAATCAGCAGTATGTAGATGAAAATGCATTATCTGTCACTGTAAAAAGACTGCGGGATAAAATAGAAAGCCCCGGTGAGCGGCTGATCCATACTATATACGGTATTGGATATGTTTTTAAAGGATAGCGGCACATCTGCCGGATAGAAGATATTTGTGATGGCAGCATAGGTGAAAACATGAAATTTAGAAGAAACGAATATGAAATTTTAAATCAGATGCTGGATGATGCGATCGCCGGTACTTTTGAGGAAAACTGCTTTGATGAAAGTGAACTTTCAAAATTGCAGACAAAGCTGATGCGTTATCTGACCTCGGCTTCGATGTCTGAAAAAAAGATTTGTGAAGAAAAGAATAACATAAAGGAGCTCATCACCAATATTTCGCACCAGACAAAAACACCGCTTACCAATATACTGATGTATGCGGAATTATTGACAGAGGCAGCGGAGACAGAGAAGGAAAAGAAATATGCCGGCGAAATATATGTGCAGGGGAAAAAGCTGGAAAGCCTGATCGGTGCACTTGTGAAAATGTCGCGGCTTGAGACCGGGATCTTTCAATATGAGCAAAAGGTAACTGCTTATCAGGTGATCATCCAAAAAGCAGTGGAGCAGGCGCTCCCTAAAGCCTGCACAAAGGAGATAACGATCCGTGTAAAAGAGGGTGGCAGCTATCAGGCAAACATCGACGAAAAGTGGGTAGTGGAAGCAGTTTACAACATTCTGGACAATGCGATCAAGTATTCAGATGCAGGCACGGTGATTTCTGTGGAAGAGTTTTCCTATGAATTCTTTTCGGGAATACGGATCACAGATCAGGGTGTGGGCATTGCGGAAGAAGAAATTCCGTTATTGTTTGGGCGGTTTTACAGAGGAAAAACGGTGCATGACAAAGAAGGGATAGGTGTTGGCTTGTATCTGGCGCGTGAAATCGTGGAACATAACGGAGGATACATAAAGGTCAAGTCAGAAGTCTTAAAGGGTTCTACATTTGATATATGTTTTCCAAGATAGTGTCATGCATTTCTTGTCATATATTTGTTTAGCAAATGTACGGCTAAATAACCCGCGAAGCAGATTATAGCGATATCAATTTAGCTGCGAAGCAGATTTTGCAAGGATTGTGGTTCAAAATATTGCAACATTGTAAGATTTGAGAAAGAATCTGGAAAGAACAATGCGATATGCTGGGTATTGTAAAAAATACGCAGCATTTTTAATTGCTGTATATTTGCGTAGCAAATGTACGACCAAATAATCTGTATGGCAGGTTATAGTTAATTGCTAAACTACAATGGAAAGGAAAGTAAAATGGAAATTTTAAGAACAGAAAATCTGAAGAAATATTATGACCAGAATATGGTATGCGTGAAAGCATTGGATGGCGTGGATCTGTCGGTAGAGCAGGGTGAATTTGTAGCAATCGTCGGTACATCCGGAAGCGGAAAGTCCACACTTCTGCATATGTTGGGAGGACTTGACCGCCCTACAGCAGGTACTGTGCTGGTAGATGGGAAAAAGATCTTTGACCTGAAAGAAGAAGAACTGACTATTTTCAGAAGAAGAAAGATTGGTTTTGTGTTTCAGGCATATAATCTTGTTCCGGTGCTGAATGTGTATGAGAATATTGTGCTGCCGATCCAGTTAGACGGCAGCAGAGTGGATGAGACATTTATAGAGCAGATAATTGAAGTACTGGGTCTTACCGAAAAGAAAAACAGTCTGCCGAATCAGCTCTCCGGTGGGCAGCAGCAGAGGGTGGCGATCGCGAGAGCACTTGCCACAAAACCGTCTATTATCCTGGCAGATGAGCCGACCGGAAATCTGGATTCCAAGACAAGTCAGGATGTATTGGGTTTGCTTAAGGTAACCGGGCAGAAATTTAAACAGACGATCGTTATGATTACACATAACGAGGAGATCGCGCAGATGGCTGACCGTATCATCCGTATTGAGGATGGACGCATTTTAGCGGGAGGGGGTCAGATCCATGCGTAAGGTGCAAAACGGAAGATGTATTGCGAATATCAGTAAAAAGAGCATACTGGCAAATAAAAAGAGAAACAGTATCCTGCTGGCAGCAATCATTTTGACAACGGTCATGCTCAGCACTTTGTTTACGGTGGCAAGCAGTCTGATCAAATCGCTTGAAACTGCAACCTGCTATCAGGTCGGTACATATACACATGCAGGTTTCAAGTATCTGACACAGGAAGAGTATGATAAGCTGAAAACAGATACAAAAATCTATGATCTGTCCTATAATATCATACTTGGTGGAGTGTTAAATGAAGAATTATCTGAAGACTATACGGAGGTCAGATACACGGAGCCTCTTTGCGCAAAGCAGAGCTATTCTTATCCGGAGACAGGAACGCTGCCTCAAAAATACGAGGAAGTGGCAACCTGTACCGCGGTTCTGGATGCGTTTGGCGTTCCGCATGAGCTTGGACAGACCCTGCATCTGCAGCTGACCAATGGATTTGATACCTATGAAGGAGATTTTAAAGTCTGCGGGATCTGGGAAAAACCGGCGTTGACTATGACAAATGAAATTTATTTTTCAAAAGAATTTCAGGAAAGTTTTGCGCCTGTCTGGAAGAATAGGGAGGATTATAACAGACATTTGAGTGCAAATTCCTATGCAGGCTCCATCAATCCTGATTTTAATTTCAGTTCTTCCTTCAATATTACAGGAAAAATGGAGGCGCTTAAAGAAAGACTCGGTTTCGGCGATGAAATAAAGGATGGCATTAACTGGGCATATACGACAAGTGAGCTGGATGCAACAACCGTTCTGATCGTTGCAGTTATATTGATCATGATCATTTTGGCGGGGTATCTGATCATTTATAACATTTTCCTGATCGCGATCACGTCCGATATTCATTATTATGGTCTGTTGAAAACGATCGGAATGACGAACAGGCAGTTGAAAAAAATGGTTTTAAGGCAGGCATTGTTTTTAAGTGTGATCGCGATCCCGGTAGGCATGCTTCTGGGCTATCTGATATCATATTTTGTAGTGCCTCTGATTGCAAATAATATGTTGACAGATGCATGCAAGGTTTATCCGAATGGATTTGTGTTTCTTGCCTGTGCTGTATTTGCGTGGATTACAGTCAGGATCAGTTGCGCAAAGCCCTGCAGGATCATTCGGAAAATATCTCCGGTAGAGGCTGTAAAGTTCAGTGACTGTCCGGTAGAAAAGCTGTCAAAGCATAAAAAGGCAAAGTGGGTAACGCCGTTTTCCATGGCATGGGAAAATCTGAAAAGAAATAAGAAGAGAACGACAGCGGTGCTATTATCCATGGTACTCAGCGTTCTGATGATCAATGTTACAGTATCGATCGTTTCCTGCTTTGATGAAGATAAATATATTTCCATGTTTGCGGGCAGTGATTTTTCCATTGCAGATGCCACGTTATATAATCTCAGTGCTATTGACAAAAATCTGGAGGGAGTATCTGCACAGGATATGGAAGCACTCAGAGCAATGGATGGTGTTACAGAATCCGGTGCAATCTATATGGAGGAATCGGAGCAGAAGCTGGAAGGCGATGCATGGGAAAGGATGAAAAAAATATATGAGGAACATACTGACTGGTATGTGCAAAGCCCGGATGAAAAAGAGTGGTGGGATTCGTGTGTTTACGACCGGAAAGAGATCAGCTCTCATTTGTATGGTGTGGATGAGCTGATCTTCCATGCACTGGAACTGGAAACGGATAAGGTCGACTGGAATACTTTTTGCTCCGGCGATTATGCCATTGTATCTTCTATGTTGGATAGTGACGGCAACGATGCGGATCTGGCGCTGTATCAGGTAGGAGAGAAAATACCGGTTCAGCTGCCGGATGGCAGCACAAAGGAATATGAGGTCATTGGAATCGGAGATGTGCCATATGTCATGGGACCAATGCACAGCCATGGAATGGACATCTATATAACAATACCCGCTGCGGAATATCTGAAGGTTGTGCCACAGGCGAAGGGCGCTTTGCAATTCATGATCAATGTGGAGAAGGAGTATCTTGAGGCAGATGAGGCATATGTAGAACAGTATTGTAATGTGACAAATCAAAAGTTGGATTTTAAATCCAGAAAAATGTATCTGCAGGAATTTAAAGATATGGTAAACATGTTTCTGATCGTAGGAGGTGCGTTGAGTGCGATCCTGGCGCTGATCGGCATTTTGAATTTTATCAATCTGACTTACACCTCGATCCATGAACGGAAACAGGAACTGAAAATCTTATGGTCTGTCGGTATGACAAAAAAGCAGATCGCTTCCATGCTTTCCTTTGAAGGAATGCTGAGAATGGGACTTGCATTTGTACTTGTACTGACGGTAGGGCAGCTACTGAATTACTACGTTGTATATGCGATTGCCGGTGGTATGATCATGTTTACCAGCCATTATGTGATCTGGCCGATGCTTGTATGTATCCCTGTATTTGGGGTGATTGCAGCATTGATTCCGAGATCTATGGTAAAGAAAATATTCTGATGCAGGTTTCTTCTTCAAATGATATAATGATGTCAGGGGCAAAAGGCTCGAATTTGATGCCTATAGAAAAGCAAAGAAAGGCATAAGGCGAAAATGCAGGCGGAAAGAAACTCGAAATCTCCCATCAGTGAAGAACTTACACAAATCTTCCGGAGGAAGAGATCGTAGATGAGATGGGAAGGTCTGTTTGCGCCGGATGAGAAGGAGTAGCATGAGACAATTATATGAGGGATTTAAGAAAACTGTAGTGACAGCAGGCATATGTATATGTTGCCTGGGGCTTACTGCGTGTGGAAAGAAGGAAGCGCAGCAGGCGGTAGAGCAGGAAACAGTACAGATGCAGGAGAATGAAACTGCGGGTAAACAGGCAGCAGACGGCGCAGATGATCTGAAGAATGCTGAGGCAGATAAGGAGACAGAAAACAGAGGTACAGAGCATGATGCAGATACACAGAGCAGTACCGATGCAGCGTCTGAAGTAAATGAAAAGGATGCAGCGGCAGAGCAGAAAAGCATGGAAAACGGCGATTATATTCTGGCGCGGCCGTCTCAAAATGGGGCATTGTCTGTGAAAGGCACACAGCTTGTAGATGAAAAAGGACAGGCGGTGCAGCTTCGGGGGATCAGCACACACGGTATTGCGTGGTTTCCCGACTTTGTAAATCAGGATGCTGTGATGCAGCTTAGCAAAGACTGGGGTGCGAACCTGTTCCGGATCGCCATGTATACGGATGAGAACGGCGGGTATTGTACAGACGGAGACAAGGAAAAGCTGAAGGCACTTGTGACAGACGGTGTCGAATATGCAAAGCAGGCGGATATGTATGTGATCGTGGACTGGCATATTCTGCATGACAGCAATCCATTGACCCATAAGGCGGAAGCCCTGCAATTTTTTAAAGAAATGACGGAGAAGCTGAAAGGCGAAAAGCATGTGCTGTATGAGATCTGTAATGAGCCAAACAGCGGCTGCAGCTGGGAGGATATCAAGACGTATGCCAATGAGGTGATTCCTGTGATACGTGAAAATGCTCCGGAAGCGGTAATACTGGTTGGCACACCAACTTGGAGTCAGGAAATTGAAAAGCCGCAAAATGATCCGATCACAGGCTATGACAATATTATGTATACACTTCACTTCTATGCAGCAACGCACAAAGAAGATCTGCGCAGTAAAATGGTAAGTGCAGTAGAAGCCGGAACGCCTGTATTTGTCAGCGAATACGGTCTGTGTGATGCAAGCGGAAACGGTGGGAATGATCTTGGGCAGGCGCAGAGCTGGATCGATACGATGGATCAGCACGGCATCAGTTATGCGGTATGGAGCTTCTGTAATAAAGAGGAGACTTCGGCATTGATCGCTTCTTCCTGCCGGAAAACCTCCGATTTTACCAGAGAAGATCTGAGCGAGAGCGGAAAATGGATCATGGATATGCTCCATACAGTAAAGACAGAGGATGGAAGTACGCAGACCGTCGTAGACAGCAAGGATAAAACACAAAATCAAAATAAGGGATCCGGTGTATCTGAGAGAACAGAAGCAGATGAGACAGAAGGAAAGACTGGTACAGATGTATCAGAAAAAAGGTTAAACAGTGGTAATCTGTCGGTGGATGCAAAACTGACAGGCAGCTGGGAATCCGAAGGCAGAACCTTTTATCAGTATCAACTGACAATAACGAATAATGGGGAGGCAGATGTATCATCATGGGAGATCTCCCTGCAGTTTTCGGATACGATAACACTGTCTGATGGCTGGAATGGAGAATATCAGGCTGATGGAAGCACACTTACGATCCATTCTCTGGATTACAATAGTGAGATTGAAAAAGGGGCGTCCGCAGCTGATGTTGGGTTTATAGTCAGTGCAGCCGGGACGCTGGAGATTGAATAAAAATACAGCTTTCAATTATGGAAAGCTGTCAGGCAGAGCAGGTCAGAAGACGGAAGACCTGCTCTGCTGTTTTTTTTAGATTTTGTCCGGCCACAGCCGGATCCATTGCTTCTTCTAAGCTGACAGGCTTTTGCAGAATAGGAAAATATGCATCAATGCCATATGTGTTGCAAAGCATGGCATCATCAGCGGCACAGCCACAAAAGGCAATCACTTTTTTATTGTATTTTTTTGCAAGGGAGGCGATACCGACAGGTGCCTTTCCCATAACTGTCTGACTATCCAGGCGGCCTTCACCGGTGATGATAAGGTCAGCATCCTGTATGGCAGCCTCCATATGAGTTTCTTCTAAGACAATAGAAATACCGGATTGCAGTCTGCCGCCCAGATAGGCAGAAAATGCAAAACCAAGACCGCCTGCTGCGCCCGCACCGGGCATGTTTTTATCAGCTTTTTTGTTATGGATTTTCTGTGTCAGATCGGCAAAAGCAGATAACCATGCATCCATCTGAGAGATCATAGCAGGATCTGCACCCTTTTGCGGACCGTAGATGTAGCTGCAGCCATTTCCGCCACAGAGGGGATTTGTGACATCACATGCGATCCGGAAATCACAGTCTGCAAGAAGGGGATTTGCAAGAGAGGCATCTATGCTGACTATATTTCTGACACCATCTGCGCCGTAAGAGACAGTGTTTCCGGACTGGTCCAGAAAACGGAAGCCAAGTGCCTGCAGCATTCCGACACCGCAGTCATTTGTGGCACTTCCGCCTATTCCGATAATGAAATGCCGGCATCCCTTCTGCAGGGCGTCTGCGATCATTTCACCAACGCCGAAGGTTGTTGTATGGAGAGGGTTTCTCTTTTTATATGGAACTAATGTAATGCCTGCGGCAGAAGCCATTTCTATAATGGCGGTTTTTTTATGCAGAATGCCATAAGAGGCACTTACCGGATCGCCAAGAGGGCCTGTGACCGTGACGGCTTCTGTTTTTCCCTGCATTCCCATAGTCAGGGCAGTGGCAGTTCCTTCTCCGCCGTCAGCTAAAGGACGGATATTCACATCGATATTTTCTGAGGCAAGAAGAATGCCTTCTTTTATTGCAGCAGCAGCCTCCATGGAAGAAAGACTTCCCTTGAAGGAATCTATGGCGATGAGAACTTTCATATGTCGCTCCTCCTGTTTTCCTGTGATAGAAGTATTTTATAATGCAGTACAAAAGTCTGTGTAAGCCTGTACCACCCACGGACTCTATAAGCACTTACGGGGCAGGTAGCTATAGTATAGCAGAGATCAAAGAAAAAAGCAGGTAGTAAGGAAAAGATGTTTTAAGGGAATAGTTTGAACTGCTACTTGACAAAATAACAGGATATGCTAAACTGCATTACACGAAGTAGTACAGTTAATACAGGGACAATATAAAGGAAAGGAGAATCTATGATTCAACTGGATGAGAGAAGCAGTAAACCTCTCTATGAACAGATTATCGAGCAGTTTAAGCTTCTGGTGGCACGGGGAAGTCTGATGCCGGAAGATGCGATCCCCTCGGTGAGAAAGCTGGCATCCCAGCTTGGCATTACGCCGTCTACGGTAGCAAAGGCTTACCAGGAACTGGAAAGACAGGGCGTGATCGAAACAATCCGGGCAAAGGGTACCTTTATAGCCCGGAAGGTGGAGCTTCAGGCAGATGACAGGAAGCTTTCTGCGCTTCATCAGTCACTCAGAAGTATAGCACTGGAGCTGAAAATGATGGGCTATACAAAAGAGCAGGTCATGGAGCTTATGGCTGAGACATTTGAAGAGATTTAACACCGGATCAGTTTGACAGAGAAGGTAAAAATGATGATTTTAAGTATGACAGGGGAGGATACAGATGTTAGAAGCAAGAAATGTAACAAAAAAATACGGAAAGAAAACCGCTGTAGCCGATGCCACATTTCTGGGAGAGAGAGGCAGGATACACGGTCTGGTCGGAGAAAACGGAGCGGGAAAGACGACACTTTTGAAATGCATGGCAGGTATTTACAGACCGGAAGGCGGCAGTATTACATATGATGGAAAACCTGTATATGATAATGAAAAAATGCTGGAGCGTGTTGCTTTTATCTCTGATTCGCAGGAGTTCTTTTCTATATATACTGCAAAGGGACTGCTTAGGTTTTATCAGAAGTGTTATCCGGATTTTCAGATGGATCAGTTTATGAAGCTGAACCAGAAATTCGATATAGATCTGAAAAAGGGGATCGGGGCGATGTCAAAAGGACAGAAAATGCGGTTTTCATTTATGCTGGCGATTGCGAGGAGACCGGATTATATTTTGATGGATGAGCCGACAGACGGACTGGATGCCGGAAGCCGCAAATATCTGAAAGATATCCTGATCGAAGAAACGGAAAAGAGAGGGCTTGGTGTGGTGCTGTCCTCCCATGATCTGAATGGAATGGAGATGCTCTGTGATGAAGTATCCTTTATGAAGCGGGGCAGAATACAGATACACAGTGATATGGATGATGTGATCGAAGGTGTCCAGAAATGGCAGGGAGAGCTTGCAGGAGAGGATATGGAAAAGCTGAAAAAAGAGATTCCGCTTTTCGATATACAACAGATGGGCAGAGTTGTTACGTTCCAGACAATGGGAAATGCGGCAGAAAATGAAGAGAAGCTTGTAAAGCTTGGTGTGGAGGCGTTGGCAAGACAGAAGATCACTTTTGAAGAAGTATTTCTGACATGGGATGAAAATGTAGAATTACTGCAGAAACAGAAGAAAGAGGAGGGGTTAGCATGAAGAAACTATTATACAGAGACAGGTGGGAGATCGTTCTGCTGATTGTTGTATCGGCTCTGCTCATACTGCTGGGGCTGAGAACGACTGCAGCTAACAGCAGATCACTTGCAGATACCATGTCTTTTTATCAGAAGCCTTTAGCTGGCTATGATTCGCAAATAAAAAATGCAATAGATGTAGATACAAGGGCAGCGCTGATTGAGAACAAGGTGGGAACAGAAGAGATGCTGGTAGATATGGCGCACTGGTTTCAGGAATCATATATTGCCGGACCGGGCGAAACCGCAGAAAGAGTTATTGTTCTGTTATTTGTCATGCAATTTGTCAAATGGCTGCTGTTTGAAAAACGAAATGGCGTAGAATTTGCTGCAACCTTACCCATTAGCAGAAGAAGAGCATTTATGCATGAGGCTGTGCTTGGAACGGTGCTTCTTGTGGGCAGTGCCATTGTGTATCTGGCAGGACTTCTGACTGTTTATCAGACACTTCTGAATAAATGTGGAACGATTATAACAGACAGTAATGTGTTTGCCGGTGTAAAAGATTTCTCTAAAGTACCCGTCTCTTATCTGCTGGCTCCCTTTGTGTTTGCTCTTTTGCTATACAGCATTTTGTTATGCATGAGAGCGGTATCCAACTCTCCCGGCGCATGTATGTTTCTGTGTGGTTTGGGGTGGCTTCTGCTTCATTATGCAGACTTTGGAAAGGCAACAGCTGCTATAGAAGATTTTAAACAGAAGTATAATCTGATGCTGAATGGTGTTATGTATGCACCGGATACAAGAGAGTTCCCGCCTGCTTCTCATATGCTGCCTGTGCTATTTGTCCTGCTGATTCTTAGCTTATTGTTTTTCAGGATCGGCGCCTGCCTGGAAAAAAGAAAGAACCTGTCCAAAGGCGGAGCTTTCCAGTCTGAGTGGCTGACAGGGGCGATAGTCATTGTCAGTATGCTCTTGCTCTTTCGGTTTGCGCAGGATTCGGCATCTGTTTTACTGGACTATACGGGGCATGGCTTTTATATTCCGTTCTGTATACTGTCTGTAGTTCTTGCTTTTGTTTCAGGAGCTGGTCTGTTTTATATATTGCGGGAGAAGTAATTCGGATTTTGTGAGTGTACAAGGTGAATAAAGAAAAAAGAGCAGATCAAATTGAACTGCTCTTTTTTCCATTACAGGAAAATATATTTCGCGACAAACAACACAGCAAGCACATACATCAGCGGTGTGATCTTTTTTGCTTTTTTTGTAAACAGATTGATGATGACATAGGAAATCACGCCGATCGCAATACCTTCTGAAATGCTGTACATCAGGGGCATGGCAAGCAGGCAGAGGTAAGCGGGAACTGCTTCGGTCAGATCATCAAAGCTGATGTCTGTTACTGCGGTTACCATCAGGAAACCGACGAAGATCAGAGCCGGAGCGGTGGCAAAGCCCGGAATGGCTGTGAAGACCGGGGCAAAGAAGATGGCAAGCAGGAACATCAGTCCGGTCACAACAGAGGCAAGACCGGTTCTGGCACCTGCACCGACACCGGCGGAGCTTTCCACATAGGTGGTTGTTGTGGAAGTACCAAAGATAGCACCGACTAACGTAGCGATCGCATCTGCAAACAAAGCCTGTTTGATGCGAGGCAGCTTTTCGTCCTTGTCAAGCATGTCTGCCTTTGTCGCAACGCCGACCAAAGTACCGATCGTGTCAAACATATCAACAAAAAGAAAAGCAAATAAAATGGCAATGAAATTACTGATGCTGACACCTGAAAAATCAGCTTTAAATACTTGTCCGAAGGTCAGGGAAAACTTGGAGAAATCGGTAATGGCAAGGGATGGATATAAGGAATAGAAGCCTTCCTCAGGTGTTACCTGATAGATACCGACTGCCTGACAGAGCATACCAAGAACCCATGTGGCGATAATACCGATCAGGATAGATCCCTTTACATTGCGGGCATATAAAATAGCGGTCAGGAAAAGACCAATCAGGGCAAGCAGTGCACAGATACCTTCTGTTCCGAACTTGGAACGGAAGCTGACATAAGTGATCAGAGTCGAATCGCTGTTGACGACGATATGAGCACCCTGCAGACCGATGAAAGCGATGTAAAGACCGATACCTGCGCTGACGCCCTTCTTGAGCATGCTTGGAATCGCATTGAAAATAGCTTCGCGGACATTGGTGAGTGATAAAACAATAAAAATAATACCTTCCACCGCAACAGCAGAAAGTGCAACGCGCCAGTCATAGCCCATGCCAAGGCAGACTGTGTAAGCAAAGTAAGCATTCAGCCCCATGCCCGGAGCAAGCGCAAACGGATAGTTCGCAAACAGTGCCATGCACATGGTGCCAAAGAAGGCAGATAAGCAGGTCGCGATCAGAACGGCTGTAGCGTCCATGCCTGCTGCGGAGAGCATGCTTGGGTTGATCGCCAGAATATATGCCATTGTCATAAAGGTTGTAATACCGGCAAGAACCTCGGTACGGACATCGGTTCCGTTTTCTTTGAGCTTAAATAACTTTTCCATAAATGAGAAATCCTTTCTTCCATAAGGTTAGTACTGGCTAATAAAATCCTTATATATAGTATACTATCTGCCACATGAAATAAAAAGGGTAATTTGTATCGCAGCTACAAAAGGACAAGGATAGATATTGGGGCAAATGGTTAAATCTGTAGATCAATATGTCGATGTATATAATGTAAGTATCAAAAGTCCAAAATACAGGGAAGTATATAACTTGATCACAATAGCAACAGGGAGGTTGAAAAGATGAAGCTTAAGGATGCAATGCCTATTTATCAGAGATACAGGCAGCAGCTTGTTGATCAGACACGCAGTCTGGTAAAGCAGAGAGATGCTGCGAAAGCCAAATTTGAGGCAACCAATGACCAGACATGGTCGGATGAGGCTGCAACGCTGCAGCTTTCGATTGAAAAGACACAGGAAGAATTCAATAAGAATCAGGAAGTGCTGGACGGTTTGACAGAACAGTGGTGTCTGGCGGCAAATGCGGAAAATGCAAAGGCACTGGCAGATCCCGAAACAGGTATGGCAGCGACCATGGCTAAGATCATGACAACGGTAGCCAGAATGTGTGCGGGGGATAAGGTGCCATATGCGGATGAAAAGAAGCTGATGGAGTATGATTCGGATCTGTATGGCAAGGCAAAGCAGGCACAGATGATGATGGCTGCCATGAAAGAAAAGCAGAAGGAATACGATTCTCTCTGGGATGATGAGGAAGGCGGAGAATACGATCCGGAAGGTGTCGCTGACAATACCGAGGCACAGGGTGAGCTGCCTGAGGTGCCTGAATTGTCCGAGACACCTGAACTGTCCGGGATCACTGACCAACAATAAGCGCAGGGTAACCAAAATCCCATAAGAGTGCTTCAAAGCTGCTTTCCAGATAGCTGATGATATCCTCTTCTTCATAGCCTGTCATGCGGGTCAGGATGACAATAGATTCTCTTACTGTTTCATAAGAAAGGACAGATGTATCCTGTGCCTGATATTGTAAGAACAGACTGTGACGGATCGCGGTATACTGGAGCGTCGTCCACTCAAGGCGCATGAGCATGTGTGACAAGGAAAGGTCTTCGTCAATGAGAAGATCTGCATAGATGTCATTTGCCAGATAGTTTCTCAGGAGTGGATGATAGACAGAAAAGCTGCGCATGAAGTCTTCCCAGAGGGATGCCATACGGGCATCTGCGTCGGTCGGCTCCTGAAATAACAGTGTTAAATTTTCTGCCTGTTCCATCAGTGGAGAAAGGTAAGCAGTATACAACCCTTCCTGCAGGTAATTGACGGAAAGATCCTGCAGAAGCTCATTACATTCATATAACAGATCGAAAATGACACAGGGCATTTCATGAATAGCCTGCAGCAGTTGCTGCAGGTTTTCTTTTTGGAAATAAGATGCAATCAAATTCGTTGTCAGTTTTTTACCGGATTTTTCTTCCCGCAGCAGCTCCTGCAGAAAATAGAAGGCAGTCAGAAGTGCTCCTTCCGGTGTCAGACTGGCATCAGAAAAAAGCCGGATCAGATGATCCCGCAGCAAAAATGCTGCCTGTATCTGACCGGCAGATGGGGGCAGAATCTGTTCGGAAAGCATGGTATAAGAAGGAAATCCCATAGCATCAGCCTGCTGCCACAGATCGATCACTGCAGGGCAGCATGGCATAAGAGAAGCCTCTTTATGGGTAGAGAACGTATGCAGTTCCCTTGGAAATAAGGTACAGGTTTTGGACAACACGCTGTCTCCGTAGGTTTGTACAAGACAACATAATTTATTATCGGTTAGAAAAGGACAACGATGGTCCGGCAGAAGCCGGATCACATCTTCCCCTTCTTTTTTTGTGATATAGGAAGAAAGCTTTCTGCGATCTGCATCCATAGAGTCAGGCGCAGAGAGTGTTTTCCAGTTATGCTTTGTTGTATCATCTACATAGATCTTCCACTCCTGACAGCAGGTGATCGGACAGGAATCGGCGATGCAGGTAAATTGCGTATAATAGTCGGGGTAAATTGTCAGCATAGGGTAACTTCCTTATTATAATTTTGTTCTGCTATCTGAAATGTGCCAGAGCACATTCTTTGTGCTTTTCATATTGTAACATGGCAGGAGAAAAATTGCGCTAAAACATCAAAAATTGCAGAAAATAGTAGAAAATTAGACAGATTTCCTCTTTTTTCTTCCGGATTTGTGCGTTATAATATGCCTTGGCTGTATACGGAGAGTTGTATACAGACCACATTATAGAACCTGATTTATTCCAGTCAGCAGCCGGACAGCCATGCGGACATTGTCCGGTGACTGACATCGAAAAGCGGGAAATTGTCTGCCGGTGTTGGAAGAAAATCAGTTTTGAGGAAAAAGTCATGAGTAAAACAAAAGAAAATGTAGTAGATAAAGCGGTCTATGCATTTAACAGAAAAGTATTCTGTGATGGTATGCGGGATGGATTTCCGATTGCCCTTGGCTATTTTGCGGTCTCCTTTTCACTTGGAATCGCAGCAAGAAAAGCCGGGCTGACACCTTTGCAGGGCTTTTTTGCCAGCCTGTTTAACAATGCATCCGCAGGAGAATACGCAGCATTTACATTGATCGCAGCCCACGCGACTTATCTGGAGGTGGCGATCATCACGCTGATCGCAAATGCAAGATATTTATTGATGAGCTGTGCACTGGCGCAGAGATGTGCACCGGGCATGCCATTTTATCACAGACTGATCGTAGGTTATGATGTAACGGATGAATTATTTGGTATTACGATCGCAAGACCCGGATATCTGAATCCATTCTATACCTATGGAGCGATCCTGCTGGCAGCACCTGCCTGGGCACTCGGTACAGCATTTGGTATTATGGCGGGAAATGCATTGCCGCTTCGTATTGTCAGTGCGCTGAGTGTGGCACTGTATGGTATGTTCCTTGCGATCATCATTCCGCCTGCTAAAAAAGATAAGGTTGTAGGTGTGCTGGTTGTGATCAGTTTTGCGCTGAGCTTTGTGTGTGGTTACCTGCCGCTTATTTCAAAGTTGTCGGACGGTACCAGAACGATCCTGTTGACAGTACTGATCGCAGGCGCAGCAGCAACCTTATTCCCGGTAAAGGATACACAAAAAGAGGAGGGACAGACAAGTGAGAAGTAATGTGATCTATATTATTGTCATGGCACTGGTATCTTACACGATCCGTATCCTGCCTCTGACGCTGATCCGCAAACCGATCAAAAACCGGTTTATCCAGTCCTTTTTATATTATGTACCGTATGTCACACTTGCAGTCATGACATTCCCGGCTATCGTACATGCGACACAGAGTCCGATCTCCGGTCTGGCAGCACTGATCGCGGGCATGATCGCAGCATGGCTTGGTGCAGGACTTTTCCCGGTATCTGTTATTTGCTGCCTGCTCGTATTTGTGATAGAGCTGTTTGTATAAGCTATAATAAAAATCATGTGGATTTTTTAGGATATGTATCTATTTTTCGCCACATAATTGCCAATGGCAGTTATGTGGCGTTTGTTGTGTAATAGGAAACTTTGTAATAAGGAAGGAGAACCAAAATGAACCAGACTTTTATGAAAGAAAAACCGATCATCCCGCTTGTCATATCGATGTCACTCCCGATGGCAGCGTCGATGCTGGTCAATTCCCTTTATAATATTGTAGACAGCTATTTTGTGGCAAAGATCAGCGATAAGGCAATGACGGCACTTTCTCTTGTGTATCCGGTGCAGAACCTGATCACGGCGATCGCGGTCGGCTTTTCTGTCGGTGTGAGCGCAGCAATCGCTTTCTATCTGGGTGCGGGAAAGCAGGATAAGGCAGACCAGGCAGCATCAGATGCGATCTTGTACAATACTTTACACGGTATTCTGCTGGTGATCGGCTGTCTACTCTTTATGCCGGCATTTTTGCGTTTTTTTACAGAGGATGAGGCGGTGATCGCTTACGGACTTTCCTATTCGCGGATCGCATTTTCCTTTGCGGTTGTGATCACAGTGGGAATTGCCTATGAAAAGATTTTTCAGGCGGTTGGCAGGATGAAGGTATCGATGATCAGTATGATGGCAGGTTTTATTACAAATATTATTTTAGATCCCGTCCTGATCTTCGGACTGGGACCGTTTCCGAAAATGGGAATGGAAGGTGCGGCGGTTGCAACAGGCATCGGACAGGTCATTACTCTGCTGGTGTATCTGGCGTTTTATTATGCCGGTCCAATTCCGGTCAAAGTACAGTTAAAAAGCTGGAGACCGGATCGTGAAACGGCAAAACGGCTGTACGGTGTCGGAATCCCCGCAACGCTGAATATGGCACTTCCGTCACTTCTGATCTCTGCACTGAATACGATTCTTTCCGGTTTTTCAGAGGCTTACGTGCTGGTGCTTGGCGTCTATTACAAGCTGCAGACCTTCCTGTATCTGCCGGCAAACGGTATCATCCAGGGAATCCGTCCGCTGATCGGTTATAACTATGGCGCAAGGGAAGAAAAGCGGGTAAAACAGATTTACCGTTTTGCCCTTGCCCTGATCATGGGGATCATGGCAGTTGGTATGCTGCTCTGCCTGTGTATTCCGAAGCTGCTTATGGGTATTTTTATCACAAACGGGGAAACGCTGCGTCTGGGTATGACAGCACTCCGGCTGATCAGCCTTGGCTTTGTGGTGTCTTCCGTATCCGTGACATTTTCCGGTGTTCTGGAAGGACTGGGAAAAGGGATTCCATCCTTCTTTATTTCGCTGTCAAGATATGTGGTAGTCATTATCCCTGCTGCATGGCTCCTCAGTAGGAGCCTGGGGGCGGACGGTGTCTTCCTCGCTTTTGGCATTGCGGAGCTTGTAACTGCCGGACTTGCGATAGGCATTTTCCAGTACAATAAGGCTCGCGCTTTCTGACAGAAATTCCTGTGTAGTCAGCATGGACTTTTGCTGCTGTGGCAGCTTTTCATGCCGGAACTGCTGTCTGTATTCCTTCGGGGAAAGCTGATATTGCTGGCGGAAGCCTTTGTTAAAATACTTGGGGTCAGAAAAACCGCAGCTGATACAGATATCAAGCAGGGAAAGATCGGTCAGGAGCAAAAGACGTCTGGCATTTTCACAGCGTATTTTGAGCAGATACGTCTGGAAGGGCATTCCGAATGTTTCCTTGAACAGATGGGAAAGGTAGTACAGGGAAAGATTTTCACGTGCTGCAATATCGGAAAGCAGCAGCTTTTCTCCTGCATGCTGTTCAATATACTGGGAGATGCTTCTGGTGCGTCTGGCATTTTCATGGAGCAGCTGTGATTCCTGATGGGAAAAAAAATGGTGCGGCAAAAGCTGCAGCAGGGAGAAAAAGCAGGCGTTGACCAGACTGGCGCAGCGGAGCGTAAAGCAGGCATCTTTTTGAAAATAAGCAAGGGCAAGTGCTGTCATGTCGGAAAAAAGTGTCCGGTACTGCATATCAGCACTGGCAGACAGAACACAGGATATAAATTCCAGATGATCAATCTCGGGATAATACGGAGCAAAAAAGGCGGATGAGACCTGCAGGGAAAGAAGCAGCGCAGGCTTGTCCGCTTTTATTTCGTGGCTCTGGAACGGATTGATCAGCCAGAAGTCGCCGGGCTGCAGCAAAAGTGTCTGCCCGGGCAGCAGGATGGAGATGTTACCGTCCAGCACCAGTCCGAGCTCAAAGTCTTTATGAATGTGTGGTGCGCGGTAGAGCAGATTCACCACAAATACTTTAAAATTGGTTTCCGCATGGGAAATGATCTCGTATTCTCTTTTCATCATATCTATTATGATAGCATAAGACAGCAAATTAGTCATGTTTTTTCCTTAAACTTGTAACAGTCAAAAGCTATGATCCATAGTAGGATAAATACATCAAAAACAACTCCGGTGATGCACGGAGGCGATAGAATGCACCGCGTGCAGTAGTACAGGAAAAGGAGGAATACAATATGTCACAGTTTAAATTTTCAGTAGGACCATGGAACGTACATCCGGGAGCAGATTCTTACGGACCGGCAACAAGAGCAGACATCCCGGCAGAGGAAAAATAAAAAAATTTGCAGAGCTTGGATTTTCAGCCGTGCAATCAGGATAAATCTTTCGGCGTGGAAAATCTGCGTGCTGCCTTTAATCAGGTAAAAGTCCTGAAAGAAAACAATTATGGAAGCCATGGTGAATATGTCGGACTGGATGTAAAAGCAATGCGTACCACGAAGGACGAGGACAGCTACAAGCATCTGGAAAACAGCCTGAAGATCTTCAAAGCACTGGAAGAAAAGGTGGACAGATTCGATTATGAGTTCCAGAAGAAATGTGTGGAAAACAGAGACTTCGAAGCACTTGAAATGTATGTGATGAATTTACTGATGGGGATTGAATAAGTATGGAAAAAAAGAAGGTAATCGCGGCGGGACATATCTGCCTTGATATCACACCGATGTTTCCGGACAGAAAGCTGCAGCATCCGGGGGAGATCCTGTCCCCCGGAAAGCTTCTGGAGGTTGGCGCGGCTGATGTACATACAGGTGGCAGTGTTGCCAACACGGGTCTTGCCATGAAGAAGCTTGGTGCGGATGTATCTTTGATGGGAAAAGTCGGAAAAGATGCTTTTGGCAATATGATCCTGGATATTTTGAAAAAACATGATGCGGATACGGATATGCTGATCGAAGAGGGGGAAGATACCTCTTATTCTGTCGTGCTTGCAATTCCGGGGATTGACCGTATCTTTTTGCATAATGCGGGGGCAAACCGTCATTTTAAGGCGGCGGATATTCCGCAGGAAAAGTTGGAAGAAGCTGCATTGTTCCACTTTGGTTACCCACCGCTAATGCCGGAAATGTATGAAGATAACGGTGCAGAGCTTGTTTCACTGATGAAGCGTGCAAAAGCTGCAGGCGTGGCAACTTCACTGGACATGGCTGCGGTAGATGAAAATGCACCGGCGGGACAGGCAGACTGGAAAGAAATCCTGAAAAATGTGCTGCCGTTTGTTGATTTTTTTGTTCCAAGTGTGGAAGAACTTTGCTTTATGCTGGATCGTGAGCGGTTTCACGAATGGCAGAAGCGGGCGGACGGACGGGATATTACGGAAATTCTGGATGTGGAAAAAGACATCCGTCCTTTGGCAGAGCAGTGTATGGAGTTTGGTGCAAAGGTACTGCTGATCAAATGCGGTGTTCCGGGCATGTATCTGCGTACGGCAGACAAAAATTCGCTGGAGAAAACCGGCAGTAAAGCAGAACTTTCCGCTGATGTGTGGTCAGAGAAAGAGATTTTTGAGAAAAGCTATGTACCGGACAGAGTACGTTCCGGGACAGGAGCAGGAGATTCGAGCATTGCAGCATTTCTGACTGCCATGTTGGATGGCTGTGAGCCGGAGGAAGCACTCCATCTGGCAGCGGCGACCGGTGCCTGCTGTGTGACGGAATATGATGCACTGGGCGGATTGAAACCGTTTGACGAGCTGCGGGCGAAGATCGCCGCAGGTTGGGCAAAATGTCATGCATCGTTAGATGCATGATGTAGCCCCTCGCATCGCGCAGCGATTGATCATGCGAGGGGTTCCCAAAAATGTCATGCATCGTCAGATGCATGATAAATATGAAATGGAGGAGAAAAGATGTTAGTCAATATGAATGACGTCCTGCTGCCTGCAAAGAAAGGCGGCTATGGCGTTGGATTTTTTAATGCGGTCAATGTAGAGATGGCAAGAGCCATCATTGAAACAGCAGAAGAACTGAGAGCACCGGTCATGGTCGGAACAGCAGAAATCCTGCTGCCTGCTATGGAACTGACAAGGGTAGCGGAATATCTGATCCCAATGGCAGAAAAGGTAAGTGTTCCTGTCTGTGTGCACTACGATCACGGTTTGACCTTTGAAAGATGTATGCAGGCATTGGAGCTCGGATTTACTTCTATTATGTATGACTGCTCTACCGCTCCCTATGAGGAGAATATTGAAAAGGTGGCTGAAATGGTAAAGATCTGTCATGCAATGGGCAGAACGGTGGAAGGCGAGCTGGGACATGTCGGCGATAATGCCGGCGCAGGTAAGCTGGAAAATCCGAGTGACTATTTTACAGATCCGGAAACAGCTGCGGATTTTGTGAAACGGACAGGCGTGGATTCTCTTGCGGTAGCAGTCGGTAATGCACATGGCGATTATGCATTCCCGCCAAAGCTGGATTTTGAGCGCATTCGTGTGATTGCGGAAAAGACCGGCATTCCGCTTGTATTGCATGGCGGCAGCGGACTTTCCGATACAGACTTTAAGACGGCTGTCAAGGAAGGTGTTGCCAAGGTCAATATCTTCACGGATATTGATAAAGCCGGAAAACGCGGTATTGAAGCAGGACTGGCAGCAGGAGAGAAGTCTATGATGGGACTCATTCCGTATGAGATCGATGCCATGAAAGAAGTTGTCCGTGACAAGATTTTATTATTCGGTTCGAATGGAAAAGCCTGAAAATGCATAAAATACTGGAAACGGAGCATAAACGGGAACAGTATGTTGCAATTTTTTGTGCAATATGATACAATCATAAAAGTTAGCGTTGGCTACTCGTTAGCCAACGCTTTTTGTAGTGAGGAACAAAATCAAGCACAAGCGAAGCCTGTATTTGATTTTGCCCGAACGTACAACGAAAAAATCGCAGAGTGCGAAGCACGACTGCCGGCGAGATCGGCAGGATTTTTGAGTTGAGAGGAACAAAATCAGGAGGAAAAATGACTAATGAACGAAAAAGAAACTTTTAAACCTTACATCAGCGCAGATCGGACGCTGCATGAAATGACACCGCTCTCTATCATTGTCGGTATCATTCTTGCGATCGTTTTCGGCGCTGCCAATGCATATCTGGGACTGCGTGTCGGTATGACCGTGTCTGCATCGATCCCAGCGGCTGTTCTTGGTATGGGTGTTTACCGCCTGTGCAGAAAAAAGGACACTATTCTGGAAAGCAACATGGTACAGACGATCGGTTCGGCAGGTGAATCACTTGCAGCCGGTGCAATTTTTACAATGCCGGCACTTTTTTTATGGGCACAGGAGGAAGGCACCAAAATGCCGGGCATTATGGAAATTGCCCTTATCGCCCTGATCGGCGGACTGCTCGGTATCTGCTTTATGGTACCGCTCAGGAAGGCACTGATCGTAAAAGAGCACGGAACACTGCCTTATCCGGAAGGAACTGCCTGTGCGGAAGTACTGCTGGCAGGAGAAAAGGGTGGTGCAAATGCATCGGTCGTATTCCTTGGCATGGGAATCGCAGCACTTTTTAAGTTTATTGTAGATGGTCTGAAGGTCGTATCTTCTGCCGTTACGGTAACGGTACAGAAAATTCACGGAGAGATCAGTGCACAGGTTTATCCGGCACTTGTCAGCGTGGGATATATCTGCGGCTTTAAGATTGCTTCTTATATGTTTGCGGGCGGTATTTTAGGCTGGCTCGTACTCATTCCGATGATCTATTTATTTGGTGCGGATACAACATTATTCCCGGCAAGCGTTTCTGTGCATGAGCTTTGGGAGCAGGCCGGCGCATCCGGTATCTGGAGCAGCTACATCCGTTATATCGGTGCAGGTGCTGTGGCAACAGGCGGTATTGTGAGTCTGATCAAGTCTCTGCCACTGATCGTCAGAACATTTGCAGATGCAATGAAAGGACTGAAAGGTTCCGGGAAACAGGCAAATGAACTGCGTACGGAAAAAGACCTGAAGATGTCGGTTGTACTCATTATGCTGGCAATCCTCATCGTTGCTATTGCCGTGACACCGGTCATTCCGATCGACGTGATCGGTGCGATCGTGATCGTTATTTTCGGTTTCTTCTTTGCAACCGTTTCTTCCCGCATGGTAGGATTAGTCGGAAGCTCCAATAACCCGGTATCCGGTATGGCGATCGCAACGCTTCTTGCGACAACGGTTCTGCTGAAAGCAACCGGTCATACAGGTATGTCCGGTATGACAGCAGCGATCGCGATCGGTTCCGTGATCTGTATCGTAGCTGCAATGGCAGGCGATATGTCACAGGATTTAAAGACCGGTTATATTTTAGGTGCAACACCGGTCAAACAGCAGTATGGTGAAATGATAGGAACGGTTGTATCTGCTGTAACAATCGGTTTTGTATTATATTTGTTAAATGCAGCATGGGGCTTTGGTACCCCGGAGCTTTCCGCACCACAGGCAACACTCATGAAGATGATCGTAGAAGGTGTTATGGGTGGCAATCTGCCATGGACACTTGTTTTTATCGGTGTATTTATTGCACTTGTGGTAGAACTTCTTGGCATTCCGGTACTGCCGTTTGCCATTGGTCTGTATCTGCCGATCGAGCTCAGCTCCTGCATCATGATCGGTGGTATTTTACGCTGGGCACTGGAAAAGAAAAAATATAAGAGTGGGGAGCAGAAGGAAAGCGCGATCTCAAACGGTGTGCTCTGCTGTTCCGGTATGATCGCAGGTGAAGGTCTGATTGGTATTTTACTTGCTGTATTTGCAGTCGTAAAAGTAAACGGAAGATCACTTGCAGAGTATATTGATCTGTCAGGCAGTGTAAATCTTGGACAGATTGGAGCACTTGTTGTACTTGCCCTTGTCATTTTAACGATCCTGAAATTTACGATCTGGAATAAAAAGGTTGACAAAGAGTAACTATGAAAAAACAAGATAATTTTTTGGAATATATCCCGAAGATCAAAGAGGGAATAAGCTGGAAGCCGGAACAAGACCATGTCATCATTGATATGGAAAACAAAGGTCTGGCGAACCGCATTGCGCAGATCTGTTTTGGCAGACCAAAGGTCAGCCATATCACGCTGGAAGAGCTGGGCAGCTTTATCTGGCAGCAGATTGACGGAGAGAAAAGCATCCTGCAGATCGGTGAACTGGTGCAGGAAGCCTTTGGCGAAAAAGCAGAGCCCTTATATGAAAGACTGGCGCAGTATATGAAGATACTGTATGGAAAAGGCTTTATTACGTTTTGTAAGGTATAATGTGCATATGCAAAAATGAAAAAAGGGAACTAGAATAAGAATCCCGGATGTAACAGCCTGTGGCTGCTTCATCCGGGATTTCTCTGTGATAGTATATATAATGCAAGCGACCGCATTCAGCACGAGAGTGTACTAGGAATATTACATTCTTTTTGATTGGGTTGTAGATCTGGCAATAGCTTGTATCGGCAAGAAAAATGAAGGAAATAATATATAGAAGTACATTAATTGCCGATAATGTGGTATACTAATGAAAACAGACGTGGATTAAAACTTTAAAAAGGAGGACATATATGCAGTATCTTTCCGTGGCAGAGGTGGCAAAAAAGTGGAATATATCGGAACGCAGTGTTAGAAATTATTGCGCGCAGGGGCGTGTACCGGAAGCCTTTTTGAAAGGGAAAACATGGAATATTCCGGAAAACGTAGAAAAACCGGAACGTTCCAATAAAAAGGAACAGTCGGTTACTTTGCTGGATATTTTACAGGACGAAAAGGCAAACAGATATGCCGGCGGTATTTATCATAAGACACAGATCGAACTGACCTATAATTCAAACCATATGGAAGGCAGTCGTCTGACACACGATCAGACCCGTTATATATTTGAAACAAATACGATCAGTATTGAAAAAGAAGTGCTCAATGTAGATGATGTGATCGAAACGGCAAATCATTTCCGCTGCATTGACAGTATTATTGATTGTGCAAAAACAACTCTTACAGAAAAGTTTATCAAAGAACTGCATTTGATCTTGAAGAATGGAACCAGTGATTCCAGAAAAGAGTGGTTTGTTGTCGGGGACTATAAAAAAATGCCGAATGAAGTTGGGGGCATGGAAACTGCACTTCCGGAAGAAGTTGCCGGTGAGATGAAGAAGCTGCTGGCAGTGTATAACAGCAAGGAAGAAAAGACACTCGAAGATATTCTGGATTTCCATGTAACATTTGAACGGATCCACCCATTTCAGGATGGAAATGGGCGTGTAGGGCGACTTATCCTGTTTAAGGAATGCCTGAAATATCATATTGTTCCGTTTATTATTGAGGACGATCTGAAGCTATTTTATTATCGTGGACTGAAGGAATGGAACAATGAGAAGGGATATCTGACGGATACTTGTCTGACAGCGCAGGACAGGTATAAAGCATATTTAGATTATTTTAGGATTGCATATTGACAGCATTGGTTTATAGTTATAAACTAAAACCACAATAGGTTTACAACTATAAACCAACAATCCAAAGAACACCGGAGAGGAGTATGGCAAATGGAATATGCAAAGTTATGTGACAGTGAATATCGCTTTATGTGTGTGATCTGGGAGGCAGAGCCGGTAAGCTCCGGCGAACTGGTCAGCTTATGTCAGGAAAAGCTGGGCTGGAAGAAGTCAACGACCTACACCGTGCTCAGAAAGCTGTGCGAGAAGGGGTATCTGGAAAATAAGGAGACGATCGTATCAGCACTGGTATCGAAAGAGCAGGTACAGGCAAAGGAATCAGAGGAGTTTGTGGAGAGAACCTTTGACGGCTCGCTGCCCGGTTTTATTGCAGCTTTTCTGGGAGGCAGAAAAATATCCGGTGAGGAAGCGGAGGCGCTCAAACAGATGATCGAGGCACATAAGGAGGTGTAAAGGATGCGTGGATGGGTAGAATTTTACATGCTATTTCTGCAGCGAAATGGCATATTGACACTGGTGATCCTTGCTGTATTATTGGTGCGGCTCCTTTTACGCAGACTGCCTAAAAAATACAGCTATCTGCTCTGGTCAGTAGTCGGGATCCGTATGCTTTTAAAGCTACAGCTTCCGTCGCGGTTTGGTCTGCTCAGTCTCTGGTATTATGTGACGCAGCGGCTCGGCGGCTACCGGCTTTTGACAGATCCGAAGCGGCTGACTAATATGCAGAAGATAACGGATCCGCAGGCAGGCGCGCAGAATCTACAGCCTGCAGGGCAGCTTATCACAGGACAGACAGTGACCGGAGCGGCCCGGGAACTGTCACAGGCAGGAGCTAAAGCGGGCAGCGGATGGGATCATTTGTTACAAATTTGTATGCTTATCTGGATCGCCGGTATGATCGTACTGCTGCTGTATGGTATTTTATCTTATTTTAAATGCAGGAGAATGACTGTGCAGGCAGTACATATGGAAGGCAATATCTGGGAATGTGATCATCTGACAACCCCGTTTGTGCTTGGAATCGTCAGACCACGTATTTACATTCCGTTTCATTTATCGGCGGAAGAAAAGCCATATATTCTGGCACATGAAACATATCACATCAGAAGGGGCGATCCGATCGTGCGGCTGCTTGCATTTGTGCTATTGACGTTTTACTGGATCAATCCGTTTGTATGGATCGCATATTTTCTGATGATCCGGGATATGGAAATGAGCTGTGATGAAGCTGTGCTTCTGCAGCTTGGGACACAGATTAAAAAAGCTTACAGCAATTCCCTGCTTACTTTTGCAACGGGCAGAAAACAGGTTACCTTTTCGCCACTCGCATTTGGAGAATCAGGCACATCCGGTCGAATTAAAAATATTCTGGATTTTAAAAAGCCGAAGGTGTGGGGCAGTCTTTTGGCAATACTGGCTGTGATACTGGCAGCAGTCTTCTGTCTGACGAGTCAGAAAACAGAGGATGATACAAGTGCCTCACAGAGTGAGCAGCAGATAACTGACAGCTCCCGGAATGCGCAGAAGGCAGAAGAAGCAAAGCAGGAGACGGAAGCTGCCAGACAGGCGGCAGAACAGGCGCGGCAGGATGCAGAGCCGGCAGAGGATGCCAGACAGATGGCAGAACAGATGCAGCAGGATGCAGAGAAAGCTGCAGCTGCTGCCGAAAGTGCACGCCAGGAAATAGAGGAACAGGTGCAGGATAGGATGGACAGTATTCTGGCAGAGCTTGACGGTGATCTTTCCAGGGCTTATCCATGGGTCAATACGGCAGAGTTTAAGGAAGATGCCAACGTACTGATCAAAATGGCAGAAGATCCGACCGGTCAGTATGCAGCGTACGGTTTTCTTTGCGGCGAATATGGAAGCTATGGGATTCTTTTGAATGACAAGTTAAACGGCGAGGATAACTGGAATTATTTCTATACACCATGGGCTTATACCGGTACATCCGACTCAGAGCCGACCATGGAAAAGGCAGCCGACGGATATAGCGGAGCCTTTACCTTCCCGGCTCCTGCGAGTGATCCGGCAGACAGCAGCATACAGGTAAAAACATGGAAGCTGCAGAGCTACGATACGGGAACGATTGAGATAGAAGATGTGACAAAGGGTGCGGAAAATGAATCACTATACGGGAATACTATAGCAGGGCTGAATGATCAGACGCAATTTGCGCTTATTGATATCGGACTGGAGCATACCGTGCTGTTTACCACAGAGCAAAGCTACACCTATGATACAGGAGTGCAGGTTACTCTGGACTGCCATGTATATTATGTGATAGACGGTAGTGTAAAGGATCTGGGCAGTGTGGAAAGCGAAGGAACCGCATATCCTGTCAGCTATGGGCAGGGATGCATCTATACGGCAGGAAATCACAGTGTAAGTAAATATGTGATCGATGAAATGACATATCAGATCATCTGTGAGCAGAAGGATGAGGTAAGCTACGATGCAGACGGAAATGTTTTCTATATCCGTTCTTATCCGGGGATGGATAAAGAAAAAAGCAGTACAGAGAAAGCCTATAACGAGGCGATGGAAGCCTACAGTCAGGCAGTCCCGATCAGTTTTTCTTATGGAGCAGCCGAATAGCAGTATTTTTATGATAAAATACATAGAAATGCAATTCGGAAGAATACTAAATACATAAGAAATTCGTAGAAAAGGAGAGTTTGTCAGGTGGAAAAAGAAATACAGAATATGTTTTGTTTTCAATGTGAACAGACTGCGGGCTGTGATGGCTGCAGCGGAAAGGTAGGTGTCTGCGGCAAAACCGCGGAGGTGGCAAATCTGCAGGATGAACTGACCGGCGCATTGATCGGGCTTGCCCGTTCTTTAAACGGAGCCGGGAAAGTAGAGCAGAGGACAAGTGATCTTGTGATCCGTTCTTTATTTGCCACACTGACAAATGTCAATTTTAATGAAGCATCTATCAAAGAAATGATCGCAGCGGTGCAGCAGGAAAAGAACAGCTTAAAGCCAGGGTGCAGGAGCTGCGCCAATCCATGCGGAATGACAGGGGATCTGCAGCTTGACAGCATCTGGAAAGCAGAGGAAAACATCAGATCGTTAAAATCCCTTGTATTATTCGGACTGCGTGGCATGGCAGCTTATGCTTATCATGCCATGGTATTGGGATTCCGGGATGAAGAGGTCAATTATTTTCTGATAAAAGCGCTGTTTATGCTGGGGGAGGAGCTTTCCGCAGAAGAGCTTCTACCGCTTGTCGATGAGACTGGTGAGAAAAACCTGATCTGTCTGGAGCTGTTAGACCGTGCTAATACAGAAAGCTACGGAAACCCGGAGCCGACCGAAGTACCGCTGAAGATCGAAAAGGGACCGTTTATTGTGATATCCGGTCATGACCTTCTGGATTTAAAGCTGTTACTGGAGCAGACAGATGGCAAGGGAATCAATATATATACCCATGGCGAAATGCTGCCTGCCCATGGTTACCCGGAGCTGAAAAAGCATCCGCAGTTAAAAGGAAATTTCGGAACCGCATGGCAGAATCAGCAGAAGGAATTTGAAAATATTCCCGCACCGGTATTGTTCACGACTAACTGTCTGATGCCGCCGAAGGAAAGCTATGCAGACAGGATCTTTACAACAGAGGTTGTTTCCTATCCTGAGATGGTGCATATCGGAGAGGATAAGGATTTTACACCCGTCATTGAAAAGGCACTTGCGCTGGGCGGCTATCAGGAGGACAAACAACTTCATGGCATCAATGGCGGGAAAAAGGTAATGACAGGCTTTGGACATCATGCAGTGCTCTCTCATGCGGCGGAAGTGGTGGAAGCGGTCAAAGCGGGAAAGATTCGCCATTTCTTTCTGGTGGGTGGCTGCGACGGTGCAAAGCCGGGCAGAAACTACTACACGGAATTTGTCAAACAGACACCGCCGGATACGATCGTACTGACACTGGCGTGTGGAAAGTTCCGTTTCAATGACCTGGATCTTGGGTCGATAGCAGGGCTTCCGCGTATTATGGATGTCGGGCAGTGCAATGATGCCTATGGTGCGATTAGGATTGCACTTGCACTGGCAGATGCATTTGGCTGCGGTGTCAATGAACTGCCGCTTTCCATGGTGCTTTCCTGGTATGAGCAGAAGGCAGTCTGTATTCTTTTGACGCTGCTGCATCTGGGGATCCATGATATTCTGCTTGGACCTACACTGCCTGCATTTTTGTCCGGGGATGTACTGGATATTCTGGTAAAGAACTATAATATTGGAAAGATCTCCACACCGGAAGAAGATCTGGCAAAGCTGCTGCACACTTGACATAAATTTTACTTTTATTTTACGGGAAGGCGATATTGCACTTTTCTCCCCGCTGATACACTGAAAAAAGTGTATCAGGCAAAGGAGAAAGTGTATGAATGAAAAAGTACAGGTAATATTTGGTCTGGTGGGTGGTCTTGCGCTGTTCTTATATGGTATGAACAGTATGAGTGATGCCCTGCAGAAGGCAGCCGGTGAAAAGAATGAAGAAGCTGCAGGATCGGATCACAGATTATATATCCAAAATGTTTGCCGGCGGTAAGCTGACAGGAACTTATTCTTCTATTTTATATAATATGGACAGAATGGCAGATAACTGCGCAGCAATTGCGGAGGAAGCAATTGAGCATATCACATTTGACAAGTTTGCGATTGACAGTGAGGAAGAGTATCTGATCAGAAGAAGCCTGCAGGAAGCGGCGGCAGAAGGACGTCCGGCATAGGATGAACGGAAAGAGAAAGCTGGCAGGATCTCAATAAAAGATAGCAAAACAATCCCTTCTGTGTTACAATTCTGGTTAGAAAAGACTAACATGTAACACAGGAGGGATTTTTTATGCAGCAGGGAGAAAGCAGAAAACCGGATCTGCTCTGTACATTGGAAGCGGAAGGCTTTCTTGGCAGCTTTTATCAGGGAGACCGTTATGTGGATAAAGCGGTCATTTTTGTGGGAGGCAGTGGAGAACCACGGAATGTGGTAGAGGCAAGAGCTGCAATTCTGGCAAGAGAGGGCTACAGTGTGTTAGCAGTGGGCTACTATCTTTGGAAGCCGCTTTCCAAACAGACCGTAGCGATCCCACTCGATTATGTGGAGCGTGCGATCGACTGGCTGTTGCAAAAATGTTCGGTAAGGATCACAAAGATTGGCATGACAGGTCTTTCGCTTGGAGCTGCTTATACCGCGCTCTGCGGCGCTTACTTTCCACAGATCAGTTGTGCGATCGTTGTTTCGGGCTTTGATTTTGTGGTGGAAGGCTGCAAAAATATGGTCATCAGGCAGCACAAATCCTATTTTACCCTGCATGGGGAAGAAATTCCGTATGAACCTGCCCAGGCACTTTCGCACTTGCCTGCTACATTAAAAAAATGGAAAAAAGATCCGCGTTATGATTCTAAAGCAATGAACCGCTTCTATTATAATGAATGTTTCAAAGACAGGACAGATGCAAGCAGGATCAAGGTGGAAAACGGAAGCTGTGACTGGCTGTTTCTGGCACCGGGCTATGATGATACATGGCCGTCTGATCAGGCAGTGAAGCGTATGATGCAGGTTTTGCAGGAAAATCAATATCCACATCGTTATGAGTGCATGATCTATGAAAAAGGCAGTCATCTGCTTGGAATGCCGGAAGAAGCACTTGCTGCCATGGGCGGAGGCGATATAGAGAAGCTGCGCCGTATGCTGGGACACTTTCTGACGATGGAAAAGAAGTATCCACAGGAATGCATGGAGGCGAGAGAGGAAAGCTATCGGAAAATGCTGTCGTTCCTTCATGAGAGCCTGATCGGGGCGTAACACAAAATCGCTGCCTCACGATCATAGATGCAGACGGGAAATCCGTGACAATACTTGACACGAATGGTAAAATACTTGCGAATGGCGAAAGCGGGCATACCATAACGGTAGACTCCTTAACAGAATAAAAAGGCAGAAGATATAAGGAGCAGAGAAACAAATGAAAAAGTTGGAAGGCATAAAAACAGAGCGCGGCGCGGAAATCTTGCTGATCCTGGTACTGGTTGCCAGAAGTACATCCTTTGTGATGTCGAAGGTCACAATGAACGCGATGAATCCGTTTAATCTGCTGGGAGTCAGATTTTTGCTGGCATTTCTGCTTCTCTGTATCCCATTTGGGAAAAGGCTTGTGAAGATCAAAAAACAGACCCTGCTAAAGGGATTGCTGGTCGGACTGGCCTTTTTCTGCGTTATGACGGCAGAGCTTTTTACGCTCCGGCTGACAGCCTCATCTACATCATCTTTTTTGGAAAATATGGCGATCGTATTTGTACCGATCTTTGAAGCGGTGCTTTTGCGCAGACTGCCTGCAAAATATAGTGTGGCAGGTGTTCTGATTTCTATGACCGGAATTGGATTCCTGACGCTGGAAGGTGGTAGGATCGTACTGGGAACGGGAGAACTGATCGGTATTTTATCCGGTATCTTATATGCGGTTGCGATCATTATCACAGACAGATTATCGCACAATGATGATTCTCTGCTGATCGGAATGGTACAGGTCGGAACGATTGGTGCGCTCGGAATGATTGCATCGTTCCTGTTTGAACAGCCGGCTCTGCCACAGGGACAGGCGAGCTGGCTCATGGTCATTTATCTGGCAGTTGTCTGTACGGGCTTCGGGTTTACCCTCCAGCCGGTGGCGCAAAGCCGCCTGACTGCAGAACGGACAGGATTGCTTATCGCAGTCAGCCCGGTAAGTTCTGCAATCATGGGTAGTATTTTTCTGAAAGAGCATTTGGGGATCAGTGGCATGATCGGGGCAATATTGGTTGTTGGCGGTATCATCATATCCAAGGATCCTTTCCATAAAAAAGCACAGGTCTCTTCGTAAATTTTGCAGGAACTTTTTGAAGATTTATTTAAGATTCCTTTTTTCGCTAGGAATTTTCAGAAAGGCATGCTATGATTTCGAAGGGTGATAAAGATGAATAAGGATTCGATTGAAGAAAATAAGGCAATACAGGATGGGCTGGAACGCTTTTTGGACGAAGAGCTGGCAGGTGTCCGCAAGGAACAGGTGTCACCGAACAGAACCATTATATATAACGAAGAGCCAAAGGAAAAAGAATTAAAGACTGAGTTTGCCACAGAAGTAACGCCAAAGAGGCAGGCAAGCTATGAGAGGAGATCCGCAGGCGGATATACAACTGCGGCGGGACAGCCGGAACATAGAAACAGCGTGGGCGAAAGACAGATGAGCCATGCAGCAGATACGGCAAGCAGGAGAAGAACGTCCGAAGAGACAGACAGATACCGTAACACAGACAGGGAAGCGTCAGCTCACCGGAGACAGGAAACTATCTCTGACCGCCGGAGCATAGCGCCTGAGAAAAAGCACCGGGGATACGAACCGCCTGTATCTGAAAATAGGAAGAAACAGCATAAAAAGTCTAACAGAAAAGCCGATAAGAGACAGAAAAAGAAAGACGGCAACAAGAAGGACAGGATGTCCAAGCCAAAGAAAATACTGCTGATCATTGGTATTGTCATTCTGGCACTTTTCCTGTGGTGGTATCTGACCATGGGACGGATCTACCATAAAATGAACTATGAAAAGTCAGATGAACTGGCAAGCGGTCCTTTAAAGGAACAGGGCGTGATCAATGTGCTGCTGATCGGAAACGATTCCCGTGAAAACGGAGAAGACGGCCGCTCCGATGCCATGATCCTGATCTCTATCAGCAATAAAACAAAGACGATCCACATGACCTCTCTGCTGCGTGATATGTACGTGGACATTCCCGGGCATGACGGCAACAGGTTAAATGCGGCTTACGCTTATGGCGGACCTGCGCTTTTGTGTGAGACGATCAAGCAGAATCTGGATATTGAAGTAAACAGATATGTACTTGTGAACTTCCAGGCGTTTGCAAGTCTGGTAGATGCAGTCGGCGGCGTAGATCTGGAAGTGACGAATGAGGAAGTCCAGTGGATCAATGCATATTTGAATGAATACAACCTGCTGGAAGGAAAAGAGATGACGACCGACTATCTGGATACCTCATTAAGCGGGGAAATCCATCTGAACGGTCCGCAGGCACTTGCTTACAGCAGAAACAGATATATCGGAACGGATTTCGGCAGAACCGAAAGACAGAGAAAAGTACTCTCTGCCGTTATGAAAAAGCTGCCACTTGCCATGGCAACCAATTCCGGTGAACTGATAGACGGTCTGTTCCCGAATCTGACAACAAACCTGACACAGACAGAAATGTACAGCTTATCAACGCAGGCAAGTAAACTTCTGACCTATGACGTGGTACAGAGCACGGTTCCGGCAGAAGGCACTTATTCCAATGCCACGATCCGCAAGATGGCAGTTCTGCAGGTGGATTTTGAGGCAAATAAAAAGCTTTTAAAGCAGGAGATTTACGGACAGGAAGAGTAAAAAGACGAGTTGCGGGCAATAGTATGCAAGAGGTACAGAACGGAGGCTTACATGAGCAAAACTTTTAAAGAACGATATCTTTCGCACGAGATAGAACTGGAAGCAATCGATGATTATATCATTGCATGGAACAATTCCGATACAGAGGAGACGCTGGCAAAGTTTCTGGGACTGAATAAAGAGGAAGAGACCGCGTGGGTAGAAGACAGTGATGATGCCCTTTTTGATCTGCTGGAAGAACAGAGAAAGTAGAAGCATGCAGAAAAGCGGACAACAGGTTATCATATGCCATGTTGTAATGATGCACTGGAAATGAAAAAAGAAGACAGGTTGTTTTACCGAAATGCACGATATTGTAGAGAGAATAAAAGATGATCTGAAAAAGAATGGGATAGGATGTGCTATGACATTGGCATGTCTTATCCTTTTTGCGCTTATTTTTCATGATGTATGTCCGGTGCAGATCCTGTATGGACTGCCATGCCCGGGATGCGGTCTGACGAGAGCAGGTGTCCTGCTTCTGACCGGACATTTTGCTGCGGCATTTTCCATGCATCCGTTTATTTATGTTTGGCTGCTTTTTCTGTTATATCTGGCATTCTGTCGTTATATCAGAGGCTGCAGACCAAAAGGAGCACTACAGCTTCTGATCGTGATCATTGCCGGAATGCTCCTGTTTTATGGGTATCGTATGCTCCGGTACTTCCCGGATGTAGAACCGATGGTGCGAAAAGACGTGCGTTTTCCATCGGTCTGGAAACTTCTGCGGCTTTAAATACAGCAGTGGAACTTTTGGATTAGCGGTTACACCGGAATCCAGACAGAAACTGATCTGCCGTGAACCGGGAACGTACCGTTTCCGTCCGCATCGATCGTAACCATATGGCGATAGCCGAATAACACATCGAAAAACTTCTGCCCACTATGTTGTTTCCCGACATACATGGTCTTTTGGGTATCATTTTTGGAAGAAAGGATGCAGGCAAGCCCTGTATTTTCATCTTCTGCAAGCCCTTCCCGGGTAAATCCGATACAATGATAGTCATCAAAGTAATCATGCTGTGCTCCGTAAGCATGGGAAGCTCTGACAGAGAGCAGATTGGTAAGCGTTTTGCCGACCGGAGCTACATTCCGGGACGGAATACCGTAGCAGTCTCCGTAAAAGACACACGGATATCCCGCTTCGCGCAGCAGGATGAGCGCATAGGCAAGCGGTTTGAACCAGCTGTCTACAAAAGAGCAGAGTGCCTGCCCCGGCTCTGTATCGTGATTGTCTACAAAAGTAACTGCATTCTGCGGCTTTGCAGCAACAAGACTGCCATCAAAGATCTTGCGCAGATCGTAGCCTTCACTGTTATAGGATGCATAGTGGAAATTAAAGTGAAGCGGTACATCAAACAAAGACAGAGCATAATTTGTTTTTTCCAGATAGGCTTCGAGTGCCCAGCATTCCCTGTGCCAGTATTCGCCGACAGTAAACAGTTCGCGTCCTGCATAGCTGCGCATGGCAGGGATCCAGTCGCGGTAAAAATCATAGTCAATGTGTTTTAATGCATCCAGACGGAATCCATCTACCTGTGTCTGATCCAGATACCATTTTCCCCATTTGGTAAGTTCGGCAATAACCTCAGGTTCGCTGAAATCAATATCTGCCCCCATCAGATAATCATAATTTCCGTTTTCTGAATCCACATCCTTGTCCCATTCTTTTCCTTCAAAGAGATAAATACTGTTCTTTTTCTGCTTATCATCCCAGTCTACACCATCGAAGCATTTGGATGTCCAGACAAAATCGGAATATTTGCCTTTTCTTCCCGGAAAATTAAAAATGGTCCAGGCGGTGATCTGTTCGATGCCTGTTGTTTCCTGTTCCCTGTTTCCTGTATTACATTCTTCGGCATTTATTATTTCTGTTCCGTCAGCACCAATCTTATGATTCAGTACGATATCAGCATAAACATCAATTCCGTATTCCTGACAGGTATGGATTGCAGCCAGATATTCGGCCTTTGTGCCATATTTGGTAGCAACACTGCCTTTCTGGTCAAATTCACCAAGGTCATATAGATCATACACCGCATAGCCGACGCCGTTTGTACCATAGGCATCTTTGTAAGCCGGAGGTAACCAGACCGCGGTAATACCTGCTTCTGCAAGTGCAGGAGCTTTTTCACTAAGCTGGTTCCATAAAGAACCGTCGGATGGCACATACCATTCGAAATATTGCATCATTGTTCCGTTTTTCATCTTTTGCCTCATTTCCGGCGCATGGATTGCATACGTCTTGTAATCAATTAATTGTGTAGAAAGAGCAGAAACGCAAGCTGTAATAGCTGTGAACTGCCTGAGTGCAGTACCTTTAGTCCAGACTCCATCTGCCGCTGGCACCGCATGGCAGAACCAGCCCGGATCTTGTGACCGGTAATCCGATTTCATCCGCAGCAACACATCCGCCAAGCTTCTTCGTCAGTACGGTATTTAACATATAGGAGAGAACTGCAGGCTGCAGTCCGGTCGTATAAGAATTGATCAAAAAGAAAACAGGATCCTTGGACAGTACTTTGGAAGTCAGTTCAATGAATGGGAAAATGCTTTCTTCGATCTTCCAGATCTCGCCCTTTGGTCCTCTTCCATAAGATGGCGGATCCATGATGATACCATCGTAAGTATTGCCGCGCCGGATCTCACGCTCTACAAATTTGGCACAGTCGTCTACCAGCCAGCGGATCTTATCGCCGGGAATATTGCTTGAAACCGCATTTTCCTTTGCCCACGTAACCATTCCTTTGGAGGCATCGACATGTGTGACATTTGCACCGGCATTTGCTGCGGAGATCGTAGCACCGCCGGTATAAGCGAACAGATTTAATACCTTAAGCTCTCTGCCCGGATCCTTTTCTCTGGCTGCCCGGATCTTCTGTGCACACCAGTCCCAGTTTACCGCCTGCTCCGGGAAAAGTCCCGTATGCTTAAAACTGAACGGCTTGAGATGGAAGGTAAGCTCCCGGTAGGAGATCGTCCATTCATTTGGCAGATCAAAAAATTCCCACTGACCGCCGCCTTTGACACTGCGATGGTAGTGTCCGTTTTTCTGTTTCCATTCTTTGGCATCATGCCCTGTGCTCCAGATGACCTGAGGATCCGGGCGCACTAAAATATAATCACCCCAGCGCTCCAGCTTTTCGCCGTCTGAGGTGTCCAGTACTTCATAATCTTTCCAATTATCTGCTATCCACATGGGTGTAATCCTTTCTGTACATTTTATTCTATTGTGGACTACGCTTTTGAAAACGTCAAGGGATATGTAAATGAATTGCAAGAAAACGCTGTCCAAAATCCGCGAACGCAATTTCATGGATACTCTGGCGGCGGATGCTGGTAAACATTGACAGGCAGAGAGATATCTCTTATAATTTTCACATATGTTGATACTAAAAGTACCGGCTGCGCAAAGCGGTTTATGGGAAAAAATATAGTGTTTGGCAAAAACGACGGAAATGTGTGAAAGGAAAATAAAATGATGGAAAAGAGTAGAAACAGAGCAGTCGGCAGACAAGTCCGAAAAATGATCGCAGCAGCTATGGCAGCAATGCTTGTGTTTACCTCTGCAAATGTGGCAGACGTAAATGCAGAAGAAACAGTGCTGGCAGTCAGTGAGAATGCTGTTACAGGGGAAACGGGAGCGGGAGTAGTAGAAGCAAAGAAAACAGGTGAGCCAGAAGTAGAAAACGGTGGAGCTGAGAACAGGGAAGCAGAGAACACAGATCTGGATGCAGAAACAGCAGATCCGGACACAGAAACCGCGGACGGAACACACACATATAAAAATGGTTTCTGCACAGACAGTGGCTGTGACGCATACGAGCCTGCAGTACTTACAACCGGCAAATATGATATAGATGCCAATGGCGAAATAACGGACAGTGACGAAGCCTACGAAATTGGAAATGCAGGGCAGCTTTACTGGTTTGCCGGGCTTGTAAACGGAACATTGACAGACGGAACCGCGCAGAATCTGAAGGCGAACGTAGTTTTGACAGCTGATATCATAGTGAATGAAGATCTGCTGACAAGCATTAATACAGATGATGACGGAAATGTTACAGATGGTAGTTCTTTCAAAGCATGGCGACCAATGGGAATGGCAGATGAAAAGGGGAATTTGACAGGATGGTACACTGGTATTTTTGATGGAAATGGGCACAGTATCAGCGGCTTATACGTAAACAGAGATGAGGCAGCGGATGATGTGCATACATGGTTTAAAAGCTGTATTGGTTTATTTGGATATTATAGCGGAGTGACCAGAAATTTATCTGTTTTAGATTCTTATATGAGAGGAAAAGATTGCATTGGTGGCATTTGTGGTTACAATGATGGTGGAACTATCCAAAATTGTTATAGTGCTGCTACAGTATGTGGTGATTCCTATATAGGGGGTATTTGTGGTCGCAGTGAAGGTGATAGCATAATAGAAAACTGTTATAATACAGGATATGTTTATGGAGCTACTAGAAGTATAGGTGGTATCTGTGGAGATAATAGTGCTACATTGCAAGGGTGTTCCAATGTTGGAAATGTTAAAGGAAAATTTTATGTTGGCGGAATTGTTGGAGAAAGTTCCGGATCTGGTAATACAATATGGATAAAAGATTGTTACAATAGAGGAAACGTGATAGGGGATACAAAAGACATTGGTGGTATCGGAGGATATATCGGTAGCAGTCTGGTTGAAAATTGCTACAGCCAGGCAACTGTCAGCGGAAATACAAATGTTGGGGGTATTTGTGGTAATAGTAATAAGGTTGACTTTCAGAATGCATACTACGATGTTGACCTGTACACAGGAGATGCGATTGGATATTTAAAAGATGCAACAATCAAACAGACCGAAGGAAAACCCTCACAGGCATTTGAAAGCGGCGAGATCACATATCTGCTGCAGGAAGGTCGTGAGGAAGCAATCTGGGGACAGACACTCTCCGGCAATGATGTGCAAGCTTATCCGGTATTAGGCGGCGCAAAGGTATACCAGAATATCACCTATCAGGACTGCGCAAAAGATGAGGCGCATACAGTTTATGCCTATGCGAACGAACAGAAACAGGAAAGTTATGATTATACCTTACAGGAAGTAAAAGCCAAAGAACCAAAGTGTACAGAAGCAGGAAACAAGGCTTATTACAAATGCAGTGTCTGTGGAAAACTTTACACAGATCAGGAAGGAACGAATGAAGTGTCAGCAAACACAGTAGTGGTTCCTGCCAAAGGGCATAGCTTTACATGGATTATTGACAGAGAAGCAACGGAGCAGGCAGAGGGAAGCAGACACGAGGAATGCAGCATTTGTCATGAAAAGAAAGCTGCAGTTGCAATCCCGAAACTGCCATCCAGTACACAGCCGAGCGAATCGCCGAGCCAGAAGCCGAGCGGATCACCAAGCCAGAAGCCAAGCGAAACGCCAAGCCAGAAGCCGAGCGAAGCACCGAGCCAGCAGCCGGGGCAGGATATAAAAGTACCTGCAAAGGGCACAAAGCTGACAGCGAAAGGTGCCAGCTATCAGGTAACAAGCGCTGCAGAAAAGAATCCTACGGTTGTATACAAGGGCAGCAAAAAGCAGAAAGCTTCCGTGACGATCCCTGACACTGTTACAATTGATAAGGTGACTTATAAGGTAACTTCGATCGCAGCAAATGCATTTAAAAATAATAAGAAGCTGAAAAAAGTTGTGATTGGAAAGAATGTCACAAAGATCGGCAAAAAGGCATTCTATGGCTGCAGTAAATTAAAGAAGATCACGGTGAAAACAACAAAGCTGACCAAGAAAAATGTCGGTAGTCAGGCATTCAAAGTAATTCATAAAAAAGCAGCCTTCAAAGTACCAAAGAAAAAGATAAGCAGCTATCGTAAAGTGTTTAGAGCCAGAGGTGCAGCAAAAACGACGAAAGTTACAAAATAAAGCAGAAAAGGTGTTTGCGGTGCAGACACCTTTCTGTTTGTCGAAAATTGTATACACGTATCCTTGACGAAATGCTATTTCATACATTATAATAGGTAACAGTTTTGTACTTTACCGTAGCAAAGAGTAGTCAAAACAATCGAAATTCTTACATATGGGAGGAGAACATGAGTAATACATTAGGTTGGATCATTGTAGCGTTTGTACTCTATCTTCTGGGCATGGTAGCAGTCGGAGCTGCTTACGCAAAGAAGAACAGCAGTGCAGAAGATTATTTTCTGGGAGGCAGAAGTCTTGGAGGCTTTGTGGCAGCGCTTTCCGCACAGGCATCGGATATGAGCGGATGGCTTCTGATGGGGCTTCCGGGCGGCGTATATGCGTTGGGAACAGGACAGTCGTGGATCGCGATCGGTCTTTTCCTCGGAACGGTTGTAAACTGGCTGGTTATTTCAGGACCGCTTCGCCGTTATACGATCCGGGCGAACAATTCCCTGACACTGCCTACTTACTTTGAGAACAGATTCCATGATAAGAAGAAAGTGCTTCTGCTGATCTCTTCGATCACGATTGTTATTTTCTTCCTTGTTTATACCGCATCAGCACTGGCATCCGGCGGTAAGCTTTTCAATTCCGTATTTGGTGTAGATTACCGCATTGCACTGACGATCGGTGCACTTGTTATTCTGGTATACACATTCCTTGGCGGGTTCATGGCAGTCTGTGTGACAGATTTTATCCAGGGAACACTGATGCTGATCGGCCTTCTGATCGTTCCGATCATGGCATATGGGATCATTGGAGGTAACCTTTCCGCGGCACTGGATGCGCAGGGCGTTGCGGGCGGCTCTTCCGCATTCCTGAGCCTTGTCAGAAATGGAGATAAGACATATTCAGCGATCGATATCATTTCACAGCTTGCATGGGGACTCGGTTATTGTGGTATGCCACATATCCTTGTACGTTTCATGGCAGTCCGCGATGAAAAAGAATTAAAAAAATCCAAAACAGTAGCGATCATCTGGGTTGCACTTTCCCTGTTCTTTGCATGCTTCATCGGTGTAGTCGGCAGAGCATTCCTGACAACTCCACTGGAAGGCGGCGATACAGAAAAAGTATTTATTAAGATGATCCTGCAGCTCTTTACGGAAAACTATTATCTGCCGGTGGTCGGTGGTATCTTCTTATGCGGTATTCTGGCTGCGATCATGTCAACAGCAGATTCCCAGCTCCTTGTCAGTGCTTCTTCCGTAGCGGAAGACATCTACAAGGGTGTATTTAAAAAGGATGCGGATGATAAGACAGTTCTGAATATCAGCCGTATCACAGTACTCGTCATTGCAGTACTTGCTTACTTGATCGCACTTGATCCGAACAGCTCCATCATGGGACTTGTATCCAACGCATGGGCAGGCTTCGGTGCAGCCTTCGGACCGCTTGTTGTATTATCCCTGTTCTGGAAACGTACCAATCTGCAGGGCGCAGTTGCCGGTGTTTTATCCGGTGCGATCACAGTTATCGTATGGGACTACTTAAAGATCGTCTCTACTGTAGATGAAGCAGGTAATGCGATCCGCGTAACGATCGGCGACTACACAGGTCTTTATTCCCTGTTGGTCGGTTTCATTATCAGCCTGATCTGCATCGTCGTTGTCAGCCTTCTGACACCGGCTCCTGACGCAGAAATTCTTCAGGAGTTCGACGACGTTAAAAACAAACGCGTATAAACCTTCTATTATATTAAACATTCTATTATATTATATAGAAGAAACACAACATATTACCATAGAAGTGTAATGCAATTGCCCGATATATAATCTATATACATCTATATAATATGGAAGGTTCCCATCAGGGATATATATGCATACCAAGAAAGAACTGCCCTGTATCATAAGCAATCGATAGCGCAGATGACTGAGATTTATCGGTCACTTTACCGGAGCGAGCGATCACGACGCTTCTATGTGACGGGAGCCCGGTAAAATGTGACCGAGATAAATCGCAGGAGAATCAAGCGTGATTGCATTGATACAGGACAGTTCTTTCGTATTTTCATCATATATACCCCCAAAATTGCTTTGTACGAAAAAAAATACAAAAAAAATACAATTTCGCAAAAAAAATACTTGCAATCCCATAGACCCTGGTTTATACTCAATATTGCTGTGGCATGATAGCTATGAAGCGTGAGGTTGCTGCATTCTATGCAGGTTTTCCGTGGAGCGAATGTCAAGTTAGGAAACTGACGACAAGTCACTGTACCAAATATGGAGTCTGCCAAAGAGCAGAAACGACGTGTGAGTCCAGGACACACACGGGAGAGTGTACAGTCACCGCTTGTCGTACTTAAGAAACAAAAGTGCGAAAAGGAGGCGACTTTTTTTATGGCAAATCAACAGGTAATGAGAATTACATTGAAAGCCTACGATCATCAATTAGTTGATGCATCTGCAAAAAAAATCATCGAAACAGTTAAGAAGAACGGATCTCAGGTAAGTGGACCTGTACCGCTTCCTACTAAAAAGGAAGTAGTTACAATCCTTCGTGCAGTTCACAAGTACAAAGATTCCCGTGAACAGTTCGAACAGAGAACACATAAGAGACTGATCGATGTAATTGCACCAACACAGAAAACAGTTGATGCACTGCAGAGACTTGAGATGCCGGCAGGTGTGTACATCGGCATCAAGATGAAAAACAACTAGTCAAACCAAACAGATTAGATCCTTTATGAAAGGTTGATATAGAAGTAACAAAATGTTCCACTTATATTTACCGATTACCCGGATCTAGAATGAACGACGAGGCGGGAGCCGATGACTCGTTCCGCTGTAGAAACAAGGAGGTAACAGAATGAAGAAAGCTATTTTAGCAACAAAAGTCGGAATGACTCAAATCTTCAATGAAGACGGTTCTTTAATTCCTGTAACCGTACTTCAGGCAGGACCTTGTGTAGTAACCCAGATCAAAACAGTTGAGAATGACGGTTACAGCGCAGTTCAGGTCGGCTTTGTAGACAAGAAAGACAAGATTGTCAACAAAGACAAAGCAGGAAAGAAAGAAGTAATCCACAGAAACGGCGCAACAAAGGCTGAAAAAGGACACTTCGAAAAAGCTGGAGTTTCTTCCAAGAGATTTGTAAGAGAATTCAAGTTTGAAAACGCAGATGAGTATGCACTTGCACAGGAAATCAAAGCTGATATCTTTGCTGAAGGTGATAAGATCGATGCTACTGCAACTTCAAAGGGTAAAGGATTCCAGGGCGCGATCAAGAGACATGGTCAGCACAGAGGACCTATGGCACATGGTTCTAAATTCCATCGTCATCAGGGTTCCAACGGTGCATGTTCTTCTCCTTCAAAAGTATTTAAAGGAAAAGGAATGCCTGGACATATGGGTTGCGTAAAGGTAACAGTTCAGAATCTTGAAGTTGTTAAGGTTGATGCTGAAAAGAATTTACTTTTAGTAAAGGGTTCAGTACCGGGACCTAAAAAAGCTTTAGTAACAATCAAAGAAACCACTAGAGTGGAAGCTTAATTAGGATGAAAGGAGGACCATTCAGATGGCAAACGTATCTGTTTATAATATGGAAGGCAAAGAAGTTGGTACAATGGAACTGAGTGATGCAGTGTTTGGCGTAGAAGTCAACGAGCATTTAGTTCACCTTGCAGTTGTCCAGCAGCTTGCAAACAACCGTCAGGGTACACAGAAAGCAAAAACACGTTCTGAAGTATCCGGTGGTGGTAGAAAACCTTGGAGACAGAAAGGAACAGGTCATGCAAGACAGGGTTCTACAAGATCTCCACAGTGGACAGGAGGCGGAGTTGTATTTGCTCCAACACCTAGAGATTACTCCTTCAAGTTAAATAAGAAGGAAAAGAGATTAGCACTGAAATCCGCTTTAACAAGCAGATTACAGGAAAACAAATTGATCGTTGTTGACGAACTGAAATTCGACGAAGTAAAGACAAAGAACTTCAAGCAGGTTATGGATAACCTCAAAGTTGAAAAAGGTCTTGTAATCCTTGCTGAGAACGATGTAAACACAGTTCTTTCTGCAAGAAACCTTGCTTCAATCGATACAACATTAACAAGCCAGATCAATGTATATGACATTATGAAAGCCGGAACTATTGTTCTTACAAAAGACTCCGCAGCAAAGATTGAGGAGGTGTACGCATAATGGCAGATATCAAATATTATGACGTAATTCTGAAACCTGTAGTAACAGAAAAGAGCATGAACGCTATGGGCGAAAAGAAATATACTTTCCTGGTTCATCCGGAAGCAAACAAGTCTCAGATCAAAGAAGCTGTTGAAAAGATGTTCGACGGTGTTAAGGTAGCAAAGGTTAACACAATGAACAACGACGGTAAGAAGAAAAGACGTGGTATGGTAGTTGGAACAACTGCTAAGACAAAGAAAGCCATCGTACAGCTGACTGAGGAAAGCAAAGACATCGAGATCTTCGCAGGACTGTAAGATCGGTCTTTGACAGGCAATAAACACAGTAAAGTGTGATAACAAATCGCAGATTGAAAGGAGAAACAATCATGGGAATTAAGACATATAACCCATATACACCTTCCAGAAGAAACATGACTGGATCTGATTTCTCTGAAATTACAAAGACAGTACCGGAAAAATCCCTTTGTGTAGCAATGCCAAAGCATTCCGGACGTAATAATCAGGGTAAAATCACAGTAAGACATCACGGTGGTGGTGCAAAGAAGAAATACAGAATTATCGATTTCAAGAGAAATGGTAAAGATGGTATCCCGGCAACAGTAGTTGGCGTTGAATACGATCCAAACAGAACAGCTAACATCGCACTGATCTGCTACGCAGACGGCGAGAAAGCATATATCCTTGCTCCTGAAGGATTAACAGACGGTATGACTGTTATGAGCGGAGCAGAAGCAGAAGTACGCATCGGTAACTGCTTACCTTTAGCAGCTATCCCGGTAGGTACACAGGTACACAACATCGAGCTTCATCCTGGTAAGGGTGGACAGATGGTTCGTAGTGCTGGTAACAGCGCACAGCTCATGGCTAAAGAAGGTAAGTACGCAACACTTCGTCTTCCTTCAGGCGAAATGAGAATGGTACCGATCGAATGTAGAGCTACAGTCGGTATCGTAGGTAACGGAGATCACAGCCTTGTTAAGATTGGTAAAGCAGGACGTAAGCGTCACATGGGTATCCGCCCAACAGTCCGCGGTTCTGTTATGAACCCTAATGACCATCCACACGGTGGTGGTGAAGGTAGAGCACCAATCGGTCGTCCTGGCCCATGTACACCTTGGGGCAAACCTGCTCTTGGTCTTAAGACACGTAAGAAGAAAAAATCTTCTAACAAGCTGATCGTAAGACGTAGAGATGGTAAGGCAATCAAATAGTAAGGAGGAGACAAAATGGCTAGATCACTTAAAAAAGGACCTTTCGCTGACGAAAGTTTACTGAAAAAAGTAGATGCTATGAACGCAGCTGGACAGAAGCAGGTTATCAAAACCTGGTCACGTCGTTCTACAATTTTCCCTTCATTCGTGGGACATACAATTGCAGTTCATGACGGAAGAAAGCACGTTCCGGTATATGTAACCGAAGATATGGTTGGACATAAACTTGGTGAGTTCGTTGCAACAAGAACTTACAGAGGACATGGAAAAGACGAGAAGAAATCAGGCGTAAGATAAGATTTATTGAAAGGAGGTTTCATCCATGGCAAAGGGACATAGATCCAAAATCAAGAGAGAGAGAAATGAAGTTAGAGATACAAGACCTTCAGCAAAGTTATCTTATGCTAGAGTGTCTGTACAGAAAGCTTGTTTCGTTTTAGATGCTATTCGTGGAAAGAGTGTTAACGAAGCACTTGCAATCGTAACATACAATCCTAGATATGCTTCAAGCTTAGTAAAGAAATTATTAGAGTCAGCAATCGCTAACGCAGAAAATAATTATCCGGAAAAGAACTATAAGGCAGAGAACCTTTACGTTGCAGAGTGTTTTGCAAATAAAGGACCAACAATGAAGAGAATTCATCCTAGAGCACAGGGTAGAGCTTACAGAATCGAGAAGAGAATGAGCCACATTACAATCGTGCTTGATGAAAGATAGGAGGCAATCATGGGACAGAAGGTTAATCCTCATGGCTTAAGAGTTGGCGTTATCAAGGACTGGGATTCCAAATGGTATGCAGAGGGTGATTTCGCTGATTACTTAGTAGAAGATTATAATATCAGAACATTTTTAAAGAAAAAATTATACGCAGCTGGTGTTTCAAAGATTGAGATCGAGAGAGCTTCAGATCGCGTTAAGGTTATCATTTATACAGCTAAGCCGGGTGTTGTAATCGGTAAGGGCGGAGCTGAGATCGAGAAGATCAAGGCTGAGGTTCAGAAGCTTACAGACAAGAAATTAGTTGTTGATATCAAAGAAGTAAAGAGACCGGACAAGGATGCACAGCTTGTTGCTGAGAACATCGCTTTACAGCTTGAGAACCGTGTTTCATTCCGTAGAGCAATGAAGTCTTGCATGGGAAGAGCTATGAAGGCCGGCGTTAAAGGAATTAAGACAACATGTTCAGGTCGTCTTGGCGGAGCAGATATGGCTCGTACAGAGACATACAATGATGGAACTACTCCACTCCAGACAATCAGAGCAGATATCGATTATGGATTCGCTGAGGCAGATACAACTTACGGCAAGGTTGGCGTTAAGGTTTGGATCTACAAAGGCGAGGTACTTCCTACAAAAGCAAACAAGGAAGGAGGAGCTAAGTAATTATGTTAATGCCTAAGAGAGTAAAACATCGTAAACAGTTCCGTGGTTCCATGGCAGGAAAAGCTACAAGAGGAAACAAAATCACAAATGGTGAGTATGGTATTGTAGCACTTGAGCCATGCTGGATCAAAGCAAATCAGATTGAGGCTGCCCGTGTAGCTATGACTCGTTACATCAAGCGTGGTGGTAAAGTTTGGATAAAGATTTTCCCAGAGAAACCTGTAACACATAAGCCTATGGGTGTTCGAATGGGTAAAGGAAAGGGTGCCCTTGAGTATTGGGTAGCTGTAGTAAAACCAGGTAGAGTATTATTTGAAATCTCCGGAGTACCGGAAGACGTAGCTAAAGAAGCTTTACGTCTTGCTACACACAAATTACCTTGCAAGTGTAAAGTAGTTTCTCGTGCAGATTTAGAAGGCGGTGAGTCAAATGAAAACTAGTGCATATTTAGAAGAATTAAAGTCACTTACTGTTGCAGATTTACAGTCACAGTTAGTTGATGCAAAAAAGGAACTTTTCAATTTGAGATTCCAGAATGCAACCAATCAGTTAGATAATACAGCCAGAATTAAAGAAGTTCGCAAGAATATTGCTAGAATTCAGACTGTTATCACCGAGAAAGCTAGCGTTGCTGAATAAATCCAATTCTCAGAAAGGAGACTTCGGTCGTGGAAGAAAGAAATCTTAGAAAAACACGTGTAGGTGTTGTTGTAAGCGATAAGATGGATAAGACAATCGTTGTAGCTGTAAAGAACAACGAGAGACATCCACTGTACAACAAGATCGTTAAAAAGACTTATAAGTTAAAGGCTCATGACGAGAACAACGATGCTAAGATCGGCGATACCGTCAGAGTTATGGAAACAAGACCATTATCTAAAGATAAGAGATGGAGACTTGTAGAAATTATTGAAAAGGCAAGATAATTTGCCTGGATTATAGAAGGAGGAATACAGCATGATTCAACAGGAAAGTAGACTTAAAGTTGCTGATAATACTGGAGCAAAAGAACTTCTTTGTATCCGTGTTATGGGTGGCTCAACAAGAAGATATGCTAATATCGGTGACACTATCGTTGCTACAGTTAAAGATGCAACACCAGGCGGTGTTGTAAAAAAAGGTGACGTAGTAAAAGCCGTAGTTGTACGTACCAAAAAAGGCGCTCGTCGTAAAGATGGTTCTTACATCAAATTTGACGAAAATGCTGCTGTAATTATTAAAGATGATATGAACCCAAAAGGAACTCGTATCTTCGGACCAGTGGCAAGAGAGCTTAGAGACAAGAAATTCATGAAGATTGTTTCATTAGCACCAGAAGTATTATAAGGAGGAAACACTGTGTCAGCAATTAAAATTAAAAAAGGCGATCTAGTTAAAGTTATCGCTGGTAAAGATAAAGACAAAGAAGGAAAAGTAATTGCTGTTGATCATAAAAAAGGTACTGTAACAGTTGAAGGTGCCAACATGATCACAAAGCATACAAAACCAAGTCCTGCAAACCAGCAGGGTGGTATCGTAAGCCAGGAAGGCCCAATGGATGTTTCCAATGTAATGTTAGTGCACAATGGAAAAACAACAAAAATTGGATATAAAGTAGTTGACGGTAAAAAAGTTCGTGTTGCACGTGCAACAGGCGAAGTCATTGACTAATTAAGAGAGGAGGTTTACGCAAGTGAGTAGATTACATGAACAGTATAGCAATCAGATCAAAGATGCTATGATGAAGAAATTCGAATACAGCAATATTATGCAGGTACCAAAACTCGAGAAGATCGTAATCAACATGGGTGTTGGTGAAGCAAAAGAAAATAAAAAAGTTTTAGAATCTGCAGTAGCTGATCTTGAAAAGATCGCTGGACAGAAAGCAGTCGTAACAAGAGCA